>OBEQ010436017.1_pt1 | contig 49735 bp, 48 predicted proteins | sample 1670901 | NCBI WGS metagenome assembly OBEQ01 (sample SAMEA104232315, study PRJEB22302) | groundwater metagenome | biome: forest; feature: aquifer; material: groundwater | place: USA | collected 2011-08-07 | depth 5.4 m
ATTTCCATAAATTCACTTCCAGCAATAGAAAAGAACGGAACATTTGCTTCGCCGGCAACCGCTTTTGCGAGAAGCGTTTTTCCACAGCCAGACGGTCCTACAAGAAGAACGCCTTTTGGCGTTCGCGCTCCAAGTTTTTTATATTTTTCAGGATGTTTTAGGAAATCAACAACCTCCTCAAGTTCTTTTTTTGCTTCATCTACTCCCGCAACATCTTTAAACGTAATTTTTGACGTATCTTTTGAAAACCGTTTTGCCCGTGACTGGCCAAAAGAAAAAACGTTTTCCTGTGCTCCTTTTGCCTGACGGAACAGAAATATGAAAAATGCGACCATAAAAATAGTAGGAACAATATTACTTAAGAAACCAATAATCCCTGCTGATGCCTGGGTATCTTTAATGACAATATTGAGGTTATCAGGATTGACTCCAGAATCTCTAAGCGTTTTTAAAAAGCTATCACTTGCTTCTTTATAGGTAATTGCAAGATTATTATTTTTGTAATAGACAAGTATTTTATTATCAATGATCTCTACTTTATTTATTTTTCCGTCTTTAATATCTTTTACGACTGAAGTGATTGACTTTTCAGGGAGAGCCTGTTTAATCTCACTCGAGATTGAACGATAAGCAAAAAAGAGGAATGTTATAACAAAGAAAATAATAAAAAAATTCTTGAGGTTGAAATTAAATCGAAATTCGGTGATTTTAAATTCTTTCTGATTCATTTTTGAACCGTTTTTATCATTGAGGAATGAATTTTTTTGTTTTGGCATAGAGATAAGTATATCATTAATTTTGATAAAATATAAAGGTTATGAAGATAATTACGCTAGCTGACAAAAAAGTTATTAGAGAAGTAATCTTTACCATAAAACATGGGGGGTTAGTGATCTCACCTTCTGATACCGTCTATGGACTCCTTGTAGATGCAACAAATGAAAAAGCAGTGGAAAAACTTATTGAATTCAAGAGTCGTCCACCCGGGAAAGCAATCTCTGTTTTTGTATCTGATTATTCTATGATGAAGGAGTATGTTGAAATAGAACCGGAGCAGCAATCAATGCTCAATAAATTATTACCAGGCCCTTTTACCGTTATTTTACAATCTAAGCATAAACTGTCCAAGCTTCTTGAGTCAGAAAAAGGAACGCTTGGAATAAGGATTCCTGACTATGAATTTATTACAAATTTGGTAAAGAAATTCGGAAAACCCATAACCGCAACTTCGGCAAATATGAGCGGAAGATCTCCGCATTACCAAATCGATTCGCTTTTTAGCAAATTACCTAAGTCAAAAATAGTATTAATCGATTTAGTTATTGATGCAGGGAAGCTTCCTCATAATAAACCCTCAACTGTTATTGATCTTACTACACCAACAGTTAAAATGTTACGGCAAGGCGACATCATTCAGACAGGCACCCAATTGTTTATTTCAACTTCGGCAGATCAGACAAAAAAGATCGGTCAATACCTATTTCAAAAATACGAAAAGGAAGTTACAAAAAAGCCACTGGTATTTATTATCGAAGGGGAACTCGGAGTTGGAAAAACGGTAATGGTAAAAGGAATTGCAGAGTTATTTGAAGTACATAATATTATTTCACCAACTTTTGTGGTGTATTACGAATACAAGATATCGGTTCCGAATATAAAACTGTTTTACCATTTTGATCTCTATCAAATTCACGATTCTGAAGAATTTAAGCATCTCGGCATTGAAAATCTACTGAAACCACATACTGTTCTTTGTTTTGAATGGGGAGAAAAAACTGGAGAGATTATTAATATATTAAAAAGTAAAGCAAGGATTATATATATAACGATGAAGTATGTTAATGAGAAGGAAAGAGAGATTACAGTTAATAACTAATTTTTAATTTTCAGTTTTCATTTTTCATTGAATTTTCAATGAACTAATTTTCAAGCTGTTTGAAAATTCTGTAAATGAAAATTGATCATTGAATGAAAATTGTAAATTGTTAATTGAAAATTATGAAAATATTAGCAATAGAGACCTCTGCTGACGAAACCGCAGCTGCGGTGACAGATGGAAGAAGGGTTTTGTCAAATGTTATCTATTCCCAAATTCTTACCCATGCAAAATGGGGTGGTATTTATCCTGCGCTTGCAAAAAGAGCACACGAGGAAAAAATCGATCCAGTGGTTAATAAGGCAGTTGAAAAAATTAACATTAAAAATGACATTGATTACATTGCAGTTACCTATGGACCTGGTTTAGCAATAGCACTTGAAGTTGGAATCAAAAAAGCAAAAGAACTCGCAACGAAATATAATAAAAAAATTATTGCGGTAAATCACCTTGAAGGGCATATCTATTCCTGCTTCGTACAAAACAGGAATGGAAACCCAAACTATGAATTTGAATTCCCCTATCTTGCATTTATTATTTCCGGTGGTCACACAGAAATTGTTTTATTCAAAGATCATTGCACGTATGAAATTCTTGGAGAAACGCTCGATGACGCGGCAGGAGAAGCGCTCGATAAAGCAGCAAAAATGCTCGGACTTGGATACCCTGGTGGTCCTGTCATAGAACAGTTGGCAAAACAAGCTGGTAATAAAGACTATTATGGATTTCCGCGGCCAATGCTGAAATCAAATAATCTGGACTTCTCATTTTCAGGCTTGAAAACATCCTTTTTCTATTATTTAAAAAAAATATCTGAAAAGGAAAAGATTAAAAACTTAAAACAACTCGCAAGTTCATATCAAGAGGCAGCATTTGAAACATTGGAAAAAAAATTGGAGTTTGCCATTAAAAAAACAGGAATTAATCGAATAGTAGTCGGCGGCGGGGTAAGCGCAAATCAATACCTTCGAGCAAAGTTAAGATCATTGTTAAGAAAACACAAAGGTTCTGTTTTATTTCCGCCTTTTAAATATCTTACCGGCGATAATGCCATCATGATAGGAGTTGCAGCATACTATAAAGCTCAGAAAAACCAATTTGTTGGTACTATTGAAGAGTTAGATAGGGTTCCTCGCTTAAGTCTTTAGTGGTTATTGACAAAAAAATTCAATTTGTTAAACTATTACTATCTAAGTATATGTTAAACATAACTAAACAATCTGATTACGCAATGCTTTTTGTTTCCTATCTTATCGGCAAAAAAGACCGATACGTTCCTCTTTCAAAGCTGATTAAAGAAACAAATATGCCGCAAAGATTTCTTGCGCGTATTGCGGCGGAACTGGTTAAAAAAGGCGTAGTTGAAAGCAAAGAAGGAAAAGTTGGAGGATATAAATTATCACAAAAGGCGCAGGATACTTCTTTATACGATTTCTTGAAGATTTTTGAAGGAGAACTTTCATTTGTAAAATGTTCGAAACCCGACTACAAGTGTCCATGGGAGTATATGTGTAAACATAAAAGTTTTCTCCGACATACATTACACGAACTTGTTGCACATGAGCTTAAAAAATGGAAACTCCGCGATATGTTTTATAATAAAATATAAATATGCTACAACTCAAAAAACTTTCTATATCTGTTGATAATAAAAACATTCTTTATACTATTTCCTATAATTTTGAAAAAGGGAAAATCTATGCCGTCATGGGACCGAATGGATCAGGTAAATCAACATTGGCATACTCAATAATGGGTCACCCGTCATATACAGTTGATAAAGGGTCCAAAATTCTCTTTGGCAAAGAAAATATTTCTGATCTTTCTGCGGACAAAAGAGCGCAACTTGGAATATTTCTTTCTTTCCAATCACCATTACCTTTGTCAGGAGTAACTGTTTTTCAACTGCTGCGTTTGGCTTTATCAGGTAAAAGAGATCCAGTTGCCGTACTTAAAGAAATGGAACGATTTGCAACAGAATTGAAAATTCCTCAAGAACTTTTAAAGCGACCATTAAATGAAGGAGCATCAGGAGGAGAAAAAAAGAAACTAGAGGTTTTACAGGAAGCGGTGTTACACCCAAAATTGGTCATATTTGATGAAGTTGACACAGGAGTTGATATTGATGCTTTAAAAACTATTGCTCAATTTATTAACAAATATAAAAAGGATAAAACACAACTTGTCATTACTCACTATAACAGAATTCTTAAATACCTTAAGCCTGATTATGTTCTGGTAATAATGGGTGGCAGATTAGTGAAAGTTGGAGATTACCGGTTGGCAGAGGAGATTGAGAAGGAAGGCTATGAAAATTTTATATGACAGACACAGCATCGACCAATCTGGATTTCGGGTATAAATACGGATTTTCTAAACCTCAGAAATATGTCTTTAAAGCAAAAAAAGGCATAGATGAGGAAGTGGTACGTCAAATATCTTTGATTAAACAAGAACCTGAATGGATGACTGAGTTTCGTGTCAAAGCCTACAATATTTTTAAAGAAAAAAAGATGCCGGATTGGGGAGCAGACCTTTCTGGAATAGACTTTGACGACATTTATTATTACATTAAATCAACAGATAAAAATGTATCATCCTGGGATGATCTTCCCAAAGAAATCAAAGAAACATACGATAAAATCGGTGTTCCTGAAGCAGAGAGGAAATTCCTTGCCGGTGTTTCAGCCCAATATGATTCAGAGGTCGTTTATGAAAGCGTTTTGAACGAATTGACAAAACAAGGAATTTTATTCTGCGATATGGATACGGCTTTAAAAAAATATCCCGAAATCGTTAAAGAATATTTTAGTACCATAATCCCTCCGTATGATAATAAATTTGCTGCATTAAATTCCGCTGTATGGTCAGGTGGATCGTTTGTATATATTCCAAAAGGAGTCCATGTTCAGCTGCCGCTTCAAGCATATTTTAGAATTAATGCTGAACGATTTGGTCAGTTTGAAAGAACATTGATTATTGCCGAAGAAGGAAGTTATGTTCATTATGTAGAGGGTTGTACTGCTCCTGTTTATACAACAAACTCTTTGCACTCTGCTGTTGTAGAAATAATAGTGAAAAAAAATGCCCGTGTTCGCTATACCACCGTACAGAATTGGAGTAAGAATGTATATAATTTGGTGACAAAACGTACTCATGTCGGTGAAAACGGAACCATGGAATGGGTGGACTGTAATATTGGCAGTCAAGTAACCATGAAATATCCATCGTGCTATTTGATGGGTAAAGGAGCAAAAGGTGAAGTCTTATCTATTGCGTATGCTGCACGAGGTCAACATCAAGATGCCGGAGCTAAAATGTTTCATTTTGCGCCTAATACTTCATCTCGCATAATCTCAAAGTCTATCTCAAAAGACGGCGGAAGAACTTCATACAGAGGGTTGGTGCAGGTGATGCCCGGAGCAAAAAATTGTTCGGTATATGTAAGCTGTGATGCGCTTTTGATCGATGAGCAATCCCGTTCTGATACCTATCCAAGTATGAATATTAAAGAGAACGATGTTGATGTTCAGCATGAAGCAACGGTTGAAAAGCTGGGAGAAGAGAAATTATTTTATTTGGCCTCGCGTGGTATTGCCAAATCAGAGGCGGAGGGATTATTGGTGAATGGATTTATAGAACCAGTGACGAAAGAAATACCTTTTGAATACTCAATAGAATTAAATAGGCTTATTAATCTTGAGATGTCAGGAAGCGTTGGATAATGTATGGTAACCTTTATTGACCTCAACAAACAAGAAAAAGAACAGATACTGTTTGATAAACCTGGAGATTACATTGTTTTTCTTCATAATTTATCCGGAGATTTTACATTTGATATACAAGCAGAGAACGTTAATCTGGACATATTTGGAATATTTATTGGCAAAGATAGTAAACAGTTTTCCCTTCACACAATTCAGCATCATGGCGCTCCTTCTTCAACTTCTAATCTTTTTATTAAAGGCGTATTTTATGATGCGTCTAAATTTAAATATCAAGGATTGATTCGCATTGAAAAAGAAGCTCAAAAAAGTCATGCGTACCAAAAAAATCAAAACCTAGTTATGTCATCCCAATGTTTTATTCAATCAAAACCATATTTGGAAATATTGGCAAACGACGTTTTTTGCACCCATGGTTCAACGACAGGAAAGCTAAATAAAGACCAGTTGTTTTATGCAAAAACAAGAGGGCTTAATGAAATAGATGCGCAAAAAATGCTTATTAAAGGATTTATAAATGAAATTATTGACAAAATACATCAAAGAATTCCATCATTTTATTATGATTTTGGCTTAAACTAAAAAACTATGTTGCAAGTTAAAGGTATAAAAAATGACTTTCCTATTTTTCAGAATAACAAAACTCTCGTTTATCTTGATTCGACGGCAACATCGTTAAAACCGATTCAGGTTATAAATTCTCTCAATCGCTATTACAAGGAATATTCAGCCAATATCTATAGAGGCGTGTATGAAATTTCTGAAAGAGCAACCACAGAATACGAAAAAACAAGAACGGTGATTGCAGATTTTATCCACGCAAAACCTGAAGAAATCGTTTTTACCCGAAATACCACTGAGTCAATTAATCTCGTTGCGTATACATTAGGAAGAACCATAGTTGAGGAAGGAGACGAAATTGTCACCACTATTGCGGAGCATCATTCAAATTTCGTTCCCTGGCAGCAATTGGCATTTGAGAATGGTGCGGATTTCAAAGTTGTTGATATTGACGATCATGATAATCTGCTTTTTGATCCTCTTGAAAAAATTATTACAAAGAAAACGAAAATCGTTGCATTCACGCATGTATCAAATGTATTAGGAGTTATTAATCCAGTTAAAACAATTATAGCAAAAATCAAAACGGTTAATCCTCGTATTATTGTGATAATTGATGGAGCACAGGCAGTACCGCATATCAGCGTTGATGTTTCTGATTTAGGATGTGATTTTTATGCTTTTTCTTCCCATAAAATGCTTGGACCAACAGGTGTGGGCGTTTTGTGGGGTAAACGTGAACATCTTGAGACAATGCCGCCATTTAATTATGGTGGAGAAATGATCCGAGAAGTACATATAGAAAAAACAGTTTTTAAAGACCCTCCACAGAAATTTGAAGCAGGAACACCGCACATTGCCGGAGTAATTGCGTTAAAAGAGGCAGTCAAATATCTACAAAAAATCGGGTTGGAAACTATTCATGCCTATGAACAGTCTCTTGCCAAATATGCAGTAATGACTCTCAAGGAGGAATTTAAGAACGATATCCGTATTTTAGCCCCAGAACACCCCCAAAAATCAGGAATACTCTCGTTTACCCTTCGTGATTACCACCCGCACGATATTGCACAGATTCTCGACGAAGATACTATTTGTATCAGAGCTGGTCACCACTGCGCCATGCCGCTTCACAAGCGATTAAATCTTCAGGCAACCGCCCGAGCAAGTTTTTATTTGTATAATACAAAGGAAGATGTTGATAAACTCATAAATGGATTATTGAAAGTAAAGAACGTTTTAAAGTAATGTCACTATATCAGGAAATAATTTTAGAACACTATAAAAATCCAAAGAACTTTGGAAGATTAGTAGATGCTACAAAAACAACAACAGTATTTAATCCTCTTTGTGGAGACGAAATCATCATGGATGTAAAGGTGAAAAGAAATGTGGTAAAAGATATCAGATTCACGGGGAAAGGATGTGTAATCTCACAGGCCTTAACATCACAACTCACCGAATACGCAAAAAACAAATCAAAAAATGAGTTGCGAAAGCTGGATCGGGCATTTATGATTACATTATTAGGTATAGAGCTTGGACCAAATAGACTAAAGTGTGCATTATTATCTTTGGAAGCTCTGAAGAAATTGCTAATTTAATCGTACATCTTTATGGACAACACACAACAACTTCTTGATCCGCAGAAGCCATCAGGACCAGTTACCATTAGAAAAATGAAAACGTGGGTTGATCGCGATCTTTGTATCGGCGCCGCAACCTGTGTTGCCATTGCTTCAAAAACATTTGTCTTGGATTCAGAAGCAAAAGCCATCTATCTTTCAACTTCTCCTGAGGACACCGACGAAACGATTATTGATGCTGCTAAAGGATGTCCAGTAGCGGCAATTATTATTGAAGATGAAAACGGCAACAGAGTGTTTCCAAAATAAAATAACCCAATCCGACCAATAAACTAATACTACCAATGAATAAACAAATGAAAGAAATGCATTAATACATTTAATCATTTATTGGTACTTATTGGATTATTGGTAGTATTAATTTTTATGATTGACTTTTCAGTACTTGTTGGAGGAGAGGCGGGATTTGGTATCATGACGACCGGTGCATTGTTTTCTCGCATCGCTACTCGTTCTGGATATCATATCTTCGATTATATAGAATATCCTTCTCTTATTCGAGGAGGCCACAACGCCTATATTGTTCATGTGTCAGAAGAAGAAACTCATTGCTTAAAATCTACTATTGATTTTTTAGTCTGTCTCAATAAAGACACTTTTACCATACATAAACACCAGTTAACTCCGTCAAGTTACATACTATATGATTCTGAAGAATTTGAACCGGAAGGAGAATATAAAAAAATTTCGGTTCCTTTCAAAAAGATACTTGCGGAATTAAAAGGTCAAGCGGTGATGAAAAATATTGTTGCTTTAGGATCACTTCTTGCGCTATTAGGAACAGATCTGAATATATTAAACGCATTACTGGTAAAACAATTTGGACGAAAAGGAGAAGAGGTTATTTCATTTAACAAACAGTTTGCTGAAAAAGGCTTCAATCACGTGAAAACTCAGTATGCTTCGTCAATAGTGTCGTTTCTTCCAGGAAAGCAATCAGAAGAGAAGCTTGTTCTGTCAGGAAACGAAGTATTTTCTCTTGGTGCGGTAATCGCAGACTGTAGATTTTACAGTGCGTATCCGATGACTCCATCTTCCTCGGTTTTAACGACACTTGCCGCTTGGCAGGAAAAAATAGGAATGGTTGTTCGTCATGCTGAAGACGAAATATCGGTGATTAATACGGCTCTCGGATCGTCATTTGCTGGAGTAAGGTCTGCAGTTGGGACATCTGGAGGAGGGTTTGCACTGATGGTTGAATCGATTTCATTTTCCGGAGTCGCAGAAATTCCGATTGTCATATTTTTAGCCCAACGTCCGGGTCCTGCTACCGGTATGCCCACCTGGACAGAACAAGGAGACCTTTTATTTGCAGTTCATGCCGGACATGGAGAGTTCCAGAAGATTGTATTGTCTGCAGGAGACGTAGGAGAAATGTTAGAAATAGCAATAAAAGCATTTGATCTTGCAGATATATACCAGTTACCGGTAATTGTTATGTCGGAGATGTTGCTTTCAGAATCTCACACATCGTTGACAAAATCGTTTGTTGATAACGTAATAAAACAATATTCAGTTCAAAGAGGAAAAACAATAGGCCAAGATGAAAGATTAAAGATGAAAGATGAAAGATATTTACGATATAAGATTACTGAAGATGGGATTTCTCCCCGATTGATTCCTGGGGTAAAAGGATCTTTCTATCAGGCGAATTCATATGAGCACATTGAAGATGGTCATACGACAGAGGATGCCATCCCCAGAATTCAACAAGTAGATAAGAGAGCACGAAAATGGAAGACATATCTTATGAAAGATTTTCATGGCCCAAAAGCATATGGTGATGTTGAGAAAACAGATACAGTTCTTGTTTCGTGGGGAGCAAATAAGGGCGCAATTATTATGGCACAAGAAATGTTAAAAAAGCAATCAAAAGAAGTTGGATATCTTCATTTCACTCATCTATATCCTTTAAATAAAGAAGTGGTTAAACCATTTTTCAAGGAGGGAAAGCGATATATTCTGGTTGAAAATAATTTTGATGGTCAGTTTGGAAAACTCCTCCAAATGGAAACAGGAGTAGAAATAAAAGAGAGACTGTTGCGATATGACGGAAGACAGATTACACCGGAACAGATTGTTGAGAAAATTCTAAATTCTAAATCCTAAATTCTTATGAGTACTATTCAAGACTTTTCTGGCTACACACCCACATGGTGTCCAGGATGCGGAGATTGGGGGATCGGCGTTGCGATAAAAAGCGCATTGGTTCAACTCAACCTGGATCCATCATCTGTTGCTGCGGTATTTGGTATTGGATGTTCTGGAAACATGAATGATTTCTTGAATGCATATGCTATTCACGGACTTCATGGAAGAGCACTTCCTAATGCAATAGGAATTAAATTAGCTAACCATAAACTACCGGTGATTGCAATAGTTGGTGATGGAGACTGTTATGGTGAAGGAGGAAATCATTTTGTTCACGCTTGCCGCGGGAATCATGATATTACGGTAATAGTGCATGATAATGGGGTGTATGGATTAACTACCGGTCAGGTAGCCCCAACTGCAAAAAAAGGCTTTAAATCCAAGTCAACTCCAGCCGGAATTATTGAGGTTCCGATAAACCCCCTTGCATTGGCTTTAGGCTCTGGAGCAACCTTTATCGCGCAGACGTTCGCAGGCGACGCTCCACATATGATTAAGATGATTAAGGAGGGAATTGAACACAAAGGATTCTCTTTAATCAACGTTTTACAGCCCTGTGTCACCTATAACAAAATAAACACCTATCAGTACTATTTACAGCATGTATATAAATTACCTGAAGACTATAAAAAAGAAGACATTAAAGAAGCGATGCAAAAAGGACTTGAAGTTTTGGAAGAAAAATTTCCATTAGGAGTTCTTTATAAAGTTGAAAAACCATCTTATACCGATCAACTACCACAGCTTAACGGGAGTCCATTACTTGAAAAAAAACGTTTCGTAAATTTTACTGAATTAATGAGTGAGTTTATTTAATTTATAAAACTTGTTTGAACGATTTTGCCAATTTAGATTACTAGAATAGGCTAATAATACTATAGGTTAAGTAAGAAAAAATAGGTCTTGACAGTTAGCAATTGATTTGATAGACTGCCAATAGATATGGCATTTTTAATCGGCTCGTCACAACAATCTAATACCTATCCTGTCGCAGCAGTACGCGACGGAATCGTATTTCCCTCGACAGAGAATGTGCTTGTTTTTGGAAGGCAAAAAAGCATCAATGCGATAAATGAAGGAATGAAGCGCGAAAAAAAAATAGTGCTCGTAATGCAAAAAAATCCTTCGCTTGATGATCCAACTAAGGAACAGGTGTATCACATTGGGGTTCTTGCAACAATCGAAAAAACAGTCGTTGGAGAAAAGGGAGAAATCAACGCCCTTGTTAAAGGGAAAGAAAAAGTAAAGATATTAGAGTTTACCAAGGAGAGTGATTATTTTGAAGCCCGTGTTCAGGAAGTCGAAGAGAAATTTGTGAACGATGAAGAAATACAAGCGATGACTCGATACATTTCTTCACAGATAAAAAAGGCTATTAACTATGGAAAAACAGTTGACTTCGTATTTCTCATGAATATTTTGAACGTTACCAATCCTCAGGATTTCTCAAATCAGATTGCCATTGTGCTTGATCTGAAGGCTGAAGAACGTCAAGAGCTTCTTGAGGAAAATGACTTGAAAATGCGTTTAAAGAAAGAAGTGGATTATGTTAACCGGGAAATTAAAATTCTGGAGATTGAATATAATATTTCTTCCAAAACGCAAAAAAAGTTCGAACAGGGTATGAAGGAAAGCTTCCTGCGCGAAAAGATGAAAACCATAGAGGAAGAATTAGGTGAAAAGGGAGAAGATAAGGATGTCAGTGAATACAGAGCAAAGGTCAGTAAGGCACACATGCCCAAGGACGTTGAAGAAAAAGCACTAAAGGAACTAAAGCGTCTTGCACAGATGTCACAGTTCAATCCAGAGTCTTCGTATATTCGTACATACCTTGATTGGCTTGTTGAAATCCCTTGGTCTGTTGCATCATCAAACAATGTTGATATTAAAGGATCGGAGAAGATTCTTAATGAAGACCATTATGGTTTAAAAAAAATAAAAGAAAGAATTCTTGAATATCTTGCGGTTATGGAGCTTTCAAAAAGAAATGATAAAACTGAAAAGAAAGAACGCCAGCCGACGATTCTCTGTTTTGTAGGGCCGCCCGGAGTCGGAAAAACATCATTGGGGAAATCCATTGCACGTTCTCTGGGAAGAAAGTTTGTAAAAATATCTCTCGGAGGAATCCGTGATGAAGCAGAGATACGAGGACATAGACGAACCTACGTTGGCGCGCTTCCCGGAAGAATGATTCAGGGAATCAAACAAGCTGGCACAAGAAATCCTGTTTTTATGCTTGATGAAATTGACAAAATCGGACGAGATTACCGGGGTGATCCTTCATCCGCTCTTCTAGAGGCTTTGGATCCTGAACAGAATCATTCATTTTCTGACCATTATCTTGAGGTGCCGTTTAATCTTTCAGACGTATTTTTTATTACTACCGCAAACATTCTGGATACTATTCCTGACGCGCTTCTTGACCGACTTGAAGTTATTCATTTCCCAGGATATACAGAGGACGAAAAGTTTAATATTGCAAAAGAACATCTTATTACAAAGCAATTAAATGCGCACAGTTTACCAGTAAAGGACATAACTATTACTGAAATAGCTTTGAAAATGATTATTCGAAGATATACTCGGGAAGCAGGAGTTCGTGAACTTGAACGTCAGATCGCAACGGTATTCAGAAAGATCGCTCGGGAGATCGTCGAGAAAAAAATCCAAAAAAAAGCAGTAGGTGTTTCTGATCTGGCAAAATATCTTGGACCGTATAAATATTCTTCACAGATGATAGAGGAAAAAGATACTATAGGCATTACTACTGGATTGGCGTGGACGCAGGCTGGTGGAGAGATCTTATTTATTGAGGTTGCGGTAATGCCGGGAAAAGGCGGATTAACCCTTACAGGTCATCTTGGAGAGGTGATGAAAGAGTCTTGTCAAGCTGCTCTTTCCTATATCCGTGCGCGATGGGATACATTTGGACTGCAACGAAACTTTTTCAGTTCAATTGATATTCATGTACATGTGCCAGAAGGCGCAGTGCCGAAAGATGGACCCTCAGCCGGTATTGCGATTACGACCGCTATGGTATCCGTATTAACAAGAATTCCTGTAAAACGTAATGTTGCAATGACCGGAGAGATAACTTTGCGAGGAAGAGCTTTGGAAATTGGTGGAGTGAAAGAAAAAGTTATTGCTGCACATCGAGCAGATATAAAAACAATAATTCTTCCAAAAGACAATAAGAAGGATTTGGAAGATATTCCACAGTATGTTCTAAAAGATCTTCATTTTATTTTTGTAGATCATCTTGATGATGTTTTAAAGGTTGCACTCGTGTTTCCCAAAAAGAAAGTAGAGTTCCCGCCGATTATTCATACGAAGCAATTTGCGCAGGTAAGGAAAGAACATAATGGAGAAAGTAAACTCAACTGAATTTCTTTCTTAACTTAAGATATATTTCCCGGATTCTGTATAGGATGTTATAGATTTTATAACCAAAAGGATTAATTACAAGATCATAACTTCCTGCAAATTGAACAAATTTTCCACCGTACCCCTGTTTGAATCGTGTAAAACCGGCCCATGAATGATTTAAATCATATTGGGGAGGTAGTGATCCCCACATATCAAATTTTTTTGCTCCCAATGCTTTCCCAAAACGTATTGCTTCCCACATTAATAGATTTGGAGCCATGACATTGCGATATTCTATTGAAGTTCCTCCATAGGGATAATAAAAGACATTCTTAAAATAAAAAAGCTCATATGCGGCAACAGGAGTATTGTTATAAAAAGCGATTAAGATATGAGCAATAGTATTTTTTAGCGACTCCCAGATTATTTCGTGATATCGTGAAGTATGGCCGTAATAGTGTTGACGTTTACATGTGTCAAAATAGAGCTTTGAAAAAATCTGAAACCCTTTTTCAGTCGACATTTCTTTTACGACTACTCCCTTTTTTTGTGCAAGCCGAATATTGTAGCGAGTTTTAGAATGCATAGCCTTTAATAATTCTTCATCTGACTTGGTTAAGTCAAGAATTTGTGTCCACTCGGGAAATAAGGGATGTTTTGATTTTACTATTCTAATGTCATCGCGAGGAGCAAAGCGACGAAGCGATCTTAAAAGGAGATTGCTTCGCTTCGCTCGCAATGACAAAAGGTTATTAGGCTCTATTTTTATAAAAATAATCTGATGTTTTCCCCCGTAATCATAGAAGAATTCTAGAACTTCTTTTGAAGGAAATTCAGATCTTGGCAAATAACCAATAGAATATTGTGTATAAGGAATTATATGAAAGGTTAATTGATAGACGTTTTGTAATGTAGTTCCTTTAAATTCTCCCATCCGTAATACTTCAATACCCAACTTTTTTCTCGCTTCGCCCCACTCCCAGGATTGAAGAGGATGAAGAGAGACTGAATTAAACTGATTTTTATCAAATGAGTCTTCTATGATTTGAATAGACATAGGTTATTGTATTGAATTCTGAATCACTGAAAGTGTTTGAGCTCCACATTTTTTCCATGAAAATTCTTTAACCCGTTTTTTGCCTTTTTGAATAAGTCCGGTTCGCAGTCTGGAATCCTTTTTTATGTTTTCAAGTTTCTCAACCAAATCTTCTACGCTCTTGGGATCAAAGTATAAGCACGCATCACCGCCTATTTCAGGGAGACTCGCAGTAAAAGAACTAACTACTGGACATCCAAAACTCATTGCTTCTAGTAAGGGAATACCAAAGCCTTCATAGAGAGATGGTAATACGAAACAAAATGCATTCTTGTAGAGAAATGCAAGTTGTTGATCAGTAATATAGTCGGTAAAATAAATATCAGTATTTAGCCCCAATTCACTTACCAGATCAAAAATACTTTCAAACAACCAGCCCTTTTTTCCTGCAACAATGAGTTTGAATTCAGGATAAAGCTCCTTAAACTTTGCAAATGATTGAATAAGAACCGTAATATTTTTTCTCGGCTGGAGAGTTCCCACAAACAAAATATAATTTTTAATTTTTAATTTCAAATTTTTAATCAATTTATAATTTTCAATTTTCAATTTTTCAAACCGTTTTTCATAGCCATTGTAGATAACCTTAACTTTTTCTTCAGGAACTCGATATAACTGAACAATGTCTTTTTTTGTTGTCTTGGACACCGCAATGATTTTTTTCGCATTATGGATAGAGTAATGGGTCCAATTACGAAGTTGATATAAATCTTTTTTTAAGAAATCACCTGGAAAATAAATATACGAAAGATCATGAATAGTGACAACGGTGGGAACAGGGCAAAATCGAGGCGCGTAATGAGCAGGAGAGAAAAAAACATCAATGCCTTTCTTCAGATAAAGGCGGAGAGGAAGAAATATTTGAGACCAGAATAATGCTCCTGGTACCACTTCATAGTTAAAATAATTATTTGGTAGAGGAAGATCTTCAGTGGGTTTATTCTTCAGAAAGATTTTGAATTGAGTTTTTTTATCCGCGTGTTTCCTGAAATAAGATAGAAGGTTTACCGTGTATACTGAAACGCCTACTTTCATTAATACATTTGCCTCGTTGCCATCAACACCGATAATCATATTTTTGTGTGATTTTCTAATGCTTCTAGCATCGTATTATAGTAACTTCTCCAATAGAATATTTTATTCCTTTGAAGGCCCTTTTTAATAAGTTCATTTCTTAAGTTCTTATCCTGTATTAATGTATTCATAGATCGATACATTTCTTCTACACTTAACGGATTAAAAAAGAGAGCTGCATCCTTGGCGATTTCCTTCATTGATGAGACGTTTGAACAGGCAACGGGAGCTTTAAGCTGCATTGCTTCAATTATCGGATAGCCGAAGCCTTCCCAGAGAGATGGATAGACAAAAATTAAGCAGGAGGAATAGAGTGATGATAGTTCTAAGTCAGAAACCAGATCAAGAAACCGTACATTGTTCGATTGTTTCATTGCTACATTGTTAAATTGTTGCCAACCTTTAGGACCAACAATTATAAGTTCATTATCTTTTCTATTGAGTAATTGAAATGTTTGTATTAATCTTGGCAAATTTTTTCTTGGTTCAAGTTTCCCCACAGTGAGGATAAATTTTTTATTCTTAAGGTTATATTTTTGTAAGGTAGAGTTAATTTGATCTTGTGTTGGTTTGACAGTTTCAACTCCAGGATAATTAACTGCGATTCTTTTACCTTCAACTTCTAAATAGCGAGTGATATCTTTTTTTGTTGAATATGAGTCGGCAAAAATAAGCATAGACTCCCTTTTCACCCTTTTTAATCGATCAGTCTGTACATCTCTTATGTTTTTTTCAACAAATTCAGGATACCGTATATAAGTAAGGTCATGGACAATGGTTGCTTTTTTCGTATGCTTAGAAGGAATTTCTGCCCAATCAGATGTGATAAACCAATCTAGTGTTTTATCGATCGACTCAACGGTATATCCTATTTTTATCCATAATCCAGCAAGAAGCTTTGGGGGGATTCTGTATTGAATTAAGGTCTGATTTTTCATTTCAATTGCCTCTTTTATTTCTTTTTGGATGGTTCGACGAAAACCAGAATAGAAGAACACCCATTTATTTTTATGGTCATATGTAAGAATTGAATCTATAAGTCCTTTGGTAAATCGAGAAACTCCTGTACCTTCATAAATAACTTGTGAAATATCTATACCAATTCTCATGATTTGATGATTGTCTCATACACCATTTCTAATGTTTGGGCGATTGACTGCCAGTTATATTTTTCTCTTACGAGATTGTACGCATTTTTTCTGATGGTTTCATATTGGGATTTATGTGATAAAATTGAAAGAATTACCTTAGCAAAATCATCGGCTGTATTCGCAATCAAAACATGTTTTTTATTTTCCACTTCCAGCCCTTCGACTCCTGTTTTTGTTGATATAACAGGAATTCCCGACGCCATGGCGGCAAGAATTTTTAATCGTGTTCCACCAGGTCCAAATATAGGCGCAATAAAAAGAGTTGACTTGTTAAAAACCGACTGTACTGCTTGAAAGTCATCAGACTTAATATCAACAATTAATACTCCCTCTTTATTAAGGGTAGAAATTTTTTGAGCATTTTGTCCGGAGACAACTACCTGAATGTTAGGAATTATTTTGATCAATCTTGGATAAATAAATCGAGCGAGATATTTTGCCGCCTCAACATTCTGAAGCCAGTTAAAATTTCCTTGAAAAATGACGTAAGGATTTTTTAGATTTTTTGCTTCCAGATTTTTTGTGATCATTTCTTCACCCGCTCCGTTAGGGACAATAGTAGTTCTTATATTAGGTTCGAGTTCTTTGATTACTTCTTCATCAGAATGAGAAACGGTAGTAACTATATTTGCCTTTCGCCAATAATTTCGTTCCCACCGTTTTAACTTTATAATATCCAGATAAAATAACCATCGGAGATAAAATGGGAGAGAATTGACAAAATGCTGATATACCTTGTATTCAATAGTTTGCTCAACGAGAATAATGGGGACATTCGTATCCGGTATGTGGGGCATAATGTAAAAAGTCTCTGCGTGAATTACATCAAATAACTCATTTTTGAGTAATTCGGTAATCGTTTTTCGTGCCTCTTCTGAATAATTACGGATAATAAGAAAGGGAAGAGGTGAAAAAATTGCCCTTAAAATATTATTGAGTTGCCATGGTCTCTTCGCTCTTCGACAAAGATAGATTTTATTACAGTAGTGTCTCAAGTGGGATAAATATTTTTTTTCACCGTCTTCTTTATAGAGAGCAACGAGCGTAATTTGATTTTTTTTACTTAAATATTTGAGAAGATTCAACGTTCTTATCTGTCCTCCGGATGAAGGAGGATACGGAACATAGGGCGTGAGCATTAATATTTTCATATGGGGTTATAGTTTAAACATGGCAAATGAGTCATTTTCGAATACTACCTTGTATTTTTTTTCCTTCAAATCTTTAATAAGATCTGCATGCAAAGTAACAAGGTATTTATATCCAAGCTTTTTTAACTCTGGAGGGTCTTTATAAATTGAAGGGGCACCTTTTCTTTCGGTAAGATATAAAAGCGTAGTATCGCCTATTCTATCCGTCACAATTTTATCACCTTCATTGGTAAGCGTTTTTACAATATTTGCAATCTGGGGAAGCTCAGGAGGATACGAATAATAATCTTTTACCTTATAAAAAGAAAAGAAAAATGAGAGACCAAATAAAGCAAGAATAACGCTATAGGAAATGAACGGCTGAAAAAATAATTTTTTATTTTCAATGACAGTTGAGACACCGACTCCTATGAATAAAGCTATCGCAGGAAGGATATACGTCTGATAATATTCATGCTGCACATTTCCTCCTTGAAATGTGAACAGATAGGCAAGTGCAGAAATGAGAATGCTCGAAAGAATATATTTTTTTTGATTAACAAGTATTCCAAGAATAAGGAAAAATGTAAGATACCCTCCGAGTATAAAGTTATTAATCCGTTCAAAAAAAATCCAGCGGAAAAAAGCCGGTCTGAAAAATATATTTTGTAGACCTTGATAGGTGTTGACCATAGTGATAAGCCAGTCGCTTGGCGGAATTCCTTCCGGATAGCTTTGAATATAGAGTCTCCAAAGTGCAAGTGGAATTATTCCTAAAATAAAGTAAAGATAAACAGCTGGTTTTTTAATAAGAGTAAGGCCAAATTTCTTGTAAAAAAGAAATAAAAGGGTAATCGAATAGAAAATCGCTGGCGGTTTTACCAAAAGCGAAAACATAAAAAATACAAGTGAAAAGATAAACCAAACGACTGAAGATACTTTTCTCTTTGATCCGCTAAAGAGATAAAGGAAATAAATTGACAGGAATACAAAAGAGAGTGACGTAGTTTCAGGAAGGATGACTCGAGAGAAAAAAACAAAAAAAGGAAATACGGCATAGACAAATGAAGCAATAATTGCAGTAGTCCTCCCACTTTCTTTTAGTCCAAGATAATAGAGAACCAAGATAATAAAAAGGGAGAAAACTGCAGTAACGAGGCGTCCGTAAACTTCGATTGAAAATAGCGGAAACAACTTATATATTGTTGCAACGAGTGCGTTATAAATCGGAAATTCCACAAAACGGTACCCTTCAGGATTTTCTCTTCCGGTTTGATTATTTGATAGATCGTCGTAGCGAGGATGAAAAAAATCTACTTCTCTTTTGACAAAATTCCGAGTCACTGCAGATGTATCAGCTTGTCTCCATGAATGCAGATCTGCAAGGGGAGTGGAAATTTTGTAGAGTCTAAAAATAAATGCAACGATAATTATAAGAGTAAGAATAAAAACATCAAGTTTTTTCATACCGGACACCTACAAATTTATACATGCATTTTTTTTATATTTATAGATGCTACAAATAATCCCGCTATCAGCCAGAATTGGAATGCAACCTTTGATGCTTCAAATACATCAATGTATCCTGCATTGAATAATAATCCTAATAATCCAAATAAAAATCCATAATACAAAGGTTTTTCTTTATCTGGGTGAGTTTTGATTGAGGCCCAAATCATTTTGACAACGGTAAAGAATATAAAAACAAATAAACCTGTTCCAAGGGCTCCAACTTCTCCAATTGATCGAAGGTAATCGTTGTCTGTTGCTTCGGTAATAGACGACGGACCTGTTCCAAGAAGAGGATTTTTCAAAAATGCATAAAATGCCCGCGGCCATTCCGCTTGAAGTCTTGTCGCAAATGATATGTCAGAAACAACGGTATTGACCGGTTTTAGTTTTGATGCAACCGACGCAACTCGTAAATCTTCTTCGTTTCTTGTAAGTTTTTCACCTTTGCTTCGAGCAGCGGACCGGATTTCGTCACGAATTCGTTCATCCAAAAGTAATTCCTGAGCTTTTTGATCTGTAGGAATAGATTTATTAATTCCAATATAAAATGAACCAGCAGGCACCTCTTTTGTCGATACATGTTGAGGGATGACGACCTGTCCGGTATTTTGATTGACAAAGATTTGTTTTACTTGAAAAGTACGGCTAAATCGGGATGTTAAATTTTTAGAAGTTAAGGTGAGAAGAATCGTAATTACCAGAAGAATGATTAAATGCTTTGGTTTCTTGAGAAATAAAAGAAAGGGGAATACAGAAATAATATAGGCACCATAAGAAATACGAGATGCGGTAAAAACGAGAATGAGAATTGATAAAATTGCAAGAAAAAAATAATAAAGATTTTTTCTGAGAAAATAGTATCCAAGCAGAATAGGAAGAAAAAATACAAGATACGCAGCCAAATCATAATGTCCCGAGAAGGTTGATGAAATACGTGCTTCAGGAGTTAAAAACAGAAGATAGCCTTTTGCGTATTCAGGGTTCATAGTCTGAACAGCTGGCCATCCAATAAATTTTTGTCCTAGTCCGTAGACATTCACTAAAAGCAGAGAGAAAAAAAGGAGTGCAATATACTTTAAAAATGCCTTTTTTGTTTTTACTATTGAGAGGATAATCAAGAAGATTCCCATATATTCAACCCGTCGAGCTGCGTGAAGTAAGCCGAGATGTTTAATATAAATAATTTTTGTAACAAAAATATTAAAGAATGCAGAAAGAAAGACTGCTCCCCAATAGAGAGCAAAAAGAAGAAGAAATTTTTTATCTATAGTGACTTTTTTTCTAATAATCTGGATAATATAGATAATAAAAAGTAGAGCAGCAAATATATCCTCAATTCGTACCGCAATATAGGTATAATTGACCGTTCTTATAGGAATTTTAGGATATAAGGGAATGAGAAAAATAAATATACCTACAAGAACCGAAAGAATATTATTATCGAGCCATCTGAATAAGTTTTTGAGCTTCTTCATATGTTTGTATTAAATACGTGTTTCGACTCAATCTACCAATACCTATCGCTATCCAAGACTTTAATTGTAGCATAAACGTGAGTAAAAAGAGTGAGAGCTTTCCATGGTGATGCTTATTATAGAAGTAAAGAAATCCTTTATATACTTGTAAGATAGGATAGGTGCGTCCAGCGCTTGATGCAGTTCCAAAATGGATGAATTCAGCATCAGGATAAAAAAAGACCCGGTATCTTTTCTGTTTAGCCCTGTAGAGAAGGTCTATTTCGTCCATATACATAAAGATTTGTTCGTCGAATCCACCGATTGTTTGAAAATATTCTTTTTTGGTGAGGATACACGCTCCGGAAACCCAGTCAACCTCTTTTACGGCGTTTGGAGAATAACGGGTGAGTCCCCAGTAATCGCCTTTCAAAAAAAGAGCGCCGAAGATAACGGGCAGAGAATAAAATGGGCCGCAAGAAGGTTGGGCAGAATGATCTTTATTCAATAGTTTTCCACCAAGAAACTGGATAGTAATTTCATTTTGTTTATAGAATGTAAGAAGTTTTTCAATCGCATTATCAAGAACGATAGTATCGGAGTTCAAAAAAAATATATACCTTCCTTTTGCTTCCTTAACTCCTTGATTATTCGCCTTGGCAAAACCAAGGTTCGTAGTATTTGATAATAATTTGAAATTTTGAAGCATCTGTATTGATCCATCGGTTGATGCATTATCGACAACAATAATTTCGTATGACATAGAAGCCTGTTTCAACGAAACTTCTATCGATTTAATACAATCTTGAGTAATTTTTTTTGTGTTGTATGAAACAATGATAATTGAGAGCTCGATTTCAGCTTGTGGCATATTGTTTATACTCGAAGTCCAAAACATAGACTTCGTAGTATATAATTATACATGAGTCAACATAGCTCAGCGGTAGAGCAAGCGTTTCATAAGCGCTAGGCCGCAGGTTCGAGTCCTGCTGTTGACACTTTCTCTTGTTGTTTACCTTCGCAGGGAGGGGAGGAGGAGAGGAATATTAGATAACTAGAGAATTAGTTGCTCCTACAATTGTACCTGCTAATATTCCTAATCCTACCTTTATTCTTCTATCCAACTGTGGTAAAAAATCAGGAAAAGAAAGGGCTAAGTTAGATTCGGAGCCGTTTTTTGGCATAAATGGAAGGCGTATTGTTGAAAATGCTCCAGCTAAAAGATTAAAGGAACCGTTAAAGGTTAAAGCTTTCAAAGATTTAATATCAAGATTCATAATTAATTGTGGATCTATTTGATGTGCAAGAAGTAATCCAACGGTAATTACGCCAACAGCCAATAAGCCTATACCTATGCCAAACATGAAATTATTTCTTGGAATTTCAATTTCTCTTCTGTTAGGCATGTTGATAAATTTTTAAAGAAAAATTTTAGATTTTAACTCAAGAGATAACCTAGCCGAGCAAATGTGACAAATCTATCATACTGATCTAGAAGAACTTGATTGAAAAGATCATTAGGTCTTTCTTGATAAACTAATACATTAATTTTTCTTAGGGCATCTATAACTTCGGCAACGTCAGGTGACAGTTCATTACTCTGTTTAAAACGTGCAATACCAATAAGTCGAGTAGGTTTATTAGGATCAACAAAATAAGCAACATCTTGTTTTGCAACATGTTGGGCTGACGCTATGTGTTGATCTCTATTTAATTCAAGGTAAAATCCTACTGCTTCTCCTTTTTCATCTACTAATGCGACTGGACGATGCATGACTTCAGGATGGGCAATATGAGCAATAGTTCTTGTATATGCTTCAGCTGAAGCATATAAATAGGGATTTATGTTTGGATTTCCTCCATCATCTCTCGTTAATCCTTCAGTAGCAATTTCCAGAGTTGTTTTATATTGTGCTTGTGCACGTAAAGGTGCAACAGGAAAATGAAGAATATCATCAGGAAATGCTTGTGTAGTAAATGCGTGAGTGATATCTGTATCAATACCTACTCCATTATAGATTTTTGCAAAAACAGGATTACCCCCATTTGCCAAGCTAAAATTAAAACTTTCTGGCCGTATTTCTATTGGTTGTATCGTGTGATTTCCACACTCTTTGAGAAAATCATACACATTCCTTACAGGAATACCAGGTAATTCTCTTTGTATCTTTGCGAGAAAATCATCCTGAGGAGTTAAAATTCTTTGCAATCCTGGTACAGCATATTTATGGTGAACCTGTAATCCACTTAATAATGCAGGATGCGATTGTGCAGTACCTTCACCTCGAGCCATGAATAGAATATTATCATAAAGGTTGATAAAGTCAAATTTTAGTTTTAATATTACAAAGAAGAATTTGGAAGTTGACTCGCTTCAGATATAATTGTAGCTCTAAAAAGTTTATTTGTAATTGCATCTTGATAATCTTCAGCCGTCATTACTTTTTTGGCCATCGCATATACCGCAGAATTCCAGAGGTGTCCAACTCGAGAATGATCAAACGTATATCGTTCTCCGGGAACAACGGATTCAGCATTTTTTGTTGCTATTAAGGTTCTTAACTTATCTTTCCAAAACTCTCGATGATGAAATAAACTATTGCGTTCAAAGACGTATCGTGCAGCAACTGTAAAAAGAACCCATTCTCTGCCATTTTGATAGATCATCGGTTGATATGGTTCATTAAATTCTGAAGGATCAAGAAATCCGCCATTTTCTTTTGCTACGACTTTAAAACTATTAGTATCTAAAGGGATAAATGATTGATATGTTTTTGCAACTGTTTCTTTTTCAAGCAGTCGCTTATTAAAAAGCCATTGAGCAAGAAATTCACCAAAGAGAGAGCTTACGTCATAATAAGGTACTTTTTGACTCAACTGAAGTCGTCCTGAAGGATGAACGAGATTATTATAGCCTACAGCTGCTTGTTGTATTTCTGAATCTGAAACTTCCAATCCTAATGTTTTTGCAGCAATCAATGCAGTTGTATAAATTCCTTGATTATACGTAACAATATCACGTTCTCTGAAATTAAAAGCATCAAACCAGGTTTTTTCTATTCCTGCTCCAGTATAAAATAAACCGTCTTTAGTATGACTTCGAACTTCATTTAAAACATATTGCCAGAATATTTTATCATGATCAGTGATCTCTTCATTAAGAAGAGGTTTACCCATCATTGCTATTTTTGCTCTCCAGATAAGAGCAAGAGCAGTTGATTCATCATCAAAATACCATTTTCTTTCTCCTAATAATTTACCACCAAACAATCTTGTTGTGGGAACATGAAAATTTTCATCTCGGTGTTTCACAAAATTGTGAAGAAGTTCATATTCAACTTCAGGATCATTAAGTGCTAGACATCCAACAAATTCGTCTCTGAGCCAACTATCAAAATGGAATTTACTTGCTCTTAGTACAACTTCATGCGGAAGAAAAAGAAAATTTTCTGCAAGTAGTTTATCTCCTGGATCATCTGTAGAAAGCCTTTCTTTAAGCCTGTCTTTTAATTGTCTTATGTCAGGTCTGAGAAATGGAGACATGCTGAAATTCGCTATTTCTCTTAAATGATGAAGCCTTAATGATTTAATACCCCTACGAAAACCAGCAGTAAATATATTCTTAATACCAGTTTCAAAATTGGGTTGCTCTAACGACATAATTCACGTATTATACTCCTTTAATTATTCTCGTATCTTCTTCGCAAGTTCTGCAAGTTTCTCGTCATTTTCGAGTTTGTAATCGTGAGAGGAGATATAACCTTCGTACTTACTAAAATATTTATCGACCTTAGACAATATTGGTTTCCAGTTTTTTTGCTTAGCACCATATATTGGAGATAGTTTTGCATGAATATGATTAACTTCGAATCCTTCAAAGATCAACCCAGTTCTTATTACATTATCAAGTTTCTTATCTAATAGTTTAGCTACTTTCTTAGTAGCAATAATAAGATCTTTGATGACTTCATCAGGTAAATCGAAAATATAACTAGGATAATGATGCTTTGTGATAACAATGGTAAATCCTTCAGTATTAGGGCGGTTCGATAGAAATGCAAGATGTTTTTCATCCTCCCAGATTTTATGACAAGGGCTTTCCCCGCTTGCTATTTTGCAGAATATACAGTTTTCCATATGTATTATTATAGCAATCTTATTTCCAGTCAGGAACGTAGTATTTTCTTCCTTTAAGATTTTTTGGAAGATATTCTTGAATAATTTTGTTTCCTGTCTCCTTTTCAACTAACCATGGATAACGGGTATGACCTTTGCCGTAGCCTAATGATTTCATCACCTTATTAGAGGGGTTTCTTAGATGGAGAGGAATTGGATCAAGATTTTCTTGATCTATATCTTGAAGGGCTTCTGAAATTCCATTAGTTGAAGCAATGGATTTTTTGGCGGTTGCAAGATAGGTTGCGGTTTGAGCAAGAATAAGCGAAGCTTCAGGCATTCCAATCATGTGAACCGCCTGCATGCAGCTTGTGGCTAGAACTAATGCCGTTGGTTGTGCATTTCCAATATCTTCTGACGCAAAAATAAGCATTCGTCTGGCAATAAATACAGGATCTTCTCCGGCCTTAATCATTCGCGCAAGATAATGAAGTGTGGCGTCCGGATTGCTTCCTCTCATGCTTTTGATAAATGCGGAAATCGTATCATAGTGCCAGTCGCCTTTTTTGTCGTAATAAATGGCTTTTTGTTGAACCGCTTCTTCGGCAACTTTCAAAGTTACTTTTTTATTAATTGATGCTGCGAGTTCAACAGCATTGATCGCAGTTCTTCCGTCGCCGTTTGCATGTTTAATGATATGTTCCAAAGCCGCTTTGTCCCATGTGTGTTTCGAATAAAATTTTATGGCTCGTTTCACCAGCGTTTCTATTTCATTTTCACTTAATGCATATAGAACATAAATTTGACTTCGGGAAACCAGAGGAGCAATGACCTTAAATCCGGGATTTTCGGTTGTTGCGCCGATTAGCGTAATTGTGCCGTCTTCAACATGGGGGAGAAATCCATCCTGTTGTGCTTTACTGAATCGATGAATCTCATCAATAAATAAAATAGTATGTTTTTTGAAAAGTGTTTTATCTTCTTTTGCTTTTGCAATAACTTTTCTGACGTCAGCAACTCCTGATGTGACTGCAGAGAAGGGAATGAAATCCGCATTTACGTAATGAGCTATAAGACGGGCAAGTGTTGTTTTTCCGCAGCCCGGAGGTCCCCATAAAACCATCGAGGTAATCTGTCCGTTCTCAAGCATTCGTCTGATAAATCTTCCTTTTCCGACTAAATGCTCTTGACCTACAAACTCATCCAACGTTTTTGGTCGCATCCGATCTGCAAGAGGTGTGTCCATATGAACAATTGTTCACCAACATAATAGAAGATATTTTTGAAGATTTCAAGTGGATTAAGCGAGTCCCATTTTTTGTTTTATTTCGTCAACTGTTTTTCTGGCGATTGATTGTGCTTTTTCTGCGCTTTCTTTAATTACTTTATCAACATAATCTTGATCTTTGACAATGAGTTCTCTTTTTTCCTGGAAAGGTTTGAGCTCACTATAAATTGCTTCTGCAATGGCATCTTTGAGCTCGACAAATTTCAGTGTACCTTTATCAAACACACTTTCGAATTCTTCAACTCTTTCAGGAATAAATAATTCGGCAAAAGTAAAAAGGCTTTTGACTCCTGGATTCATTTCCCCGCCAGAAGTAGTAGCGGTTGGAATAGATCTGACTTTTTTTCTAATTATGTCTAGCGAATCGGTAAGATTAATGTAACTTCCTTCAACACTTTTACTCATTTTTCCTTCACCTTGCAAAGATGGAATATATTCACCCTTTGTTGCGAATCTGACAGGTTCGGGAAAGTCTGTCCCATATTTCTGATTCATTTTTCTGGCAATTTCACGCGCTATTTCAAGATGAGGTTCCTGATCTATCCCAACTGGTACAAGTCCGGCTTTATAGACCAAAATGTCAGCTGCCATTAATATTGGGTAATTCAAAAGAGCCATTGTGGTATCTTTTGGATACTGTTTCACTTTTTCTTTGAAAGTTGGAAGATGTTGCATGCGGGCAATGGTTACTACTGAAGAAAAATAAAAAGCCAGTTCCGTGTGTTCCGGCACATCGGATTGATAAATAATCATACTTTTTTTTGGGTCAAGTCCTGCTGCGAGATAATCAATTATTATTTCTCTCCTATTTTTTCTTAATGCTTCAACTTCATAAGACGTAGTAATTGTATGAACATCTACAACGCAGTATACTGTTTCATACTCACCCGAATTCTGTAAACTCAAAAATCCTTTTACCGCCCCGAGATAATTTCCTAAATGTAAACGGCCAGTCGCTCGAATACCAGAAAATACTCGTTTTACTCCTCCTCGAGTTTCTTGTTTTGCCGCAACATAAGAGATAATGTTTTTTTCAGTTTGATCGATTGAATAAAATATATTTTGTGCAGTTCCACCTGCATATTTAACTACATTTGAACCAGTTTCCATCACTGCATGTTCAACATCTTCCTTTTTAAACCCTTTGACATTGTCACCTATTATCAGAATATTTTTTGTATTAGTTGTTACTGCGCCGAAAATAGAATCTCTGTAAGGAAATTTACTGAATAATTTTTTGGAATCAGATATTACAACAACGTCTTTTGGTAGAATTTCTGTTCTACCGCCGAGGGGTTTGAATATTTCCCCTTCTTCTGAATACCGAAGTACCAGATCGCCTTCGATTTTATCCGTGTCAAAAACACCAAGAGGCACATATGTTTGTATTGATACTAAATTTGAACAATCAACCACATTATTTACCTGAGAAAACTTTCCTTTCCTGATGAAATTACGATATAGATTTTCTGCGGCAGGAGGTTCTATTTCTGGACTTAGTCCGATTTCACGATAAAATTTTCTGAATACAACAAAATAAGGATGTTCAAAAAAATCTGCCTTTGAAGAATTTTTTATTTCATTCTGAAGTTTAGATTCTTGAATAACTGCTTTATCAGTTGAAATATGTACAGTATTAACCTGCAATAGAACAAGATCAATATCCGGAAATTTATTTCTGATCTCTTTGGAAATTATGAGTTTCATAGATTCATTATATAAAAAATTCTTATAGCATTAAACCTTTAATGAAATTCGCCACATTTTTAACAATATTTTCTTTTTCTGAAGAACTGATTACATCAATAATTGCACTTCCAATAACCGCAATATCCGCGTGTGGTTTAAGTAATTGCATATGCTCTCGTTTAGAAATTCCAAAGCCAACCGCAATAGGAATGGAAAAATAATTTCTTAGATTTTTGAGATACAGTGCAAAGTTGGGGTTGAGTCTATCTTTTGCTCCGGTGATTCCTTGATGTGTGGTCGCGTAAACAAATCCTTTAGCTATTTTTGCATTCATTTTAATACGTTTGTTTGTTGAAGCAGGTGAGACAACCTGAATATTGTTAAGGTTATTTTTTCTGCAGGCTTCATAAAAATGTTCTTCAGGTTCTTCATCAATCGGCATATCGGGTACAATCAGTCCTGATATTCCAGCGTTTTTTGAGTCTCTACAGAATTTTTTAACTCCGTATTTAAAAACAATATTGAAATATGCCATAAATAATAGAGGAGTTTTAATTTCCTTTGAGAGTTTGTTTGCAACAAGAAAGGAATCTTTTACTTTTGTTCCATTTGCCAACGATTGTTCGCAGGCTTTCATTATGGTTGGACCATCGGCTAGAGGATCAGAAAATGGAATCTGTAGTTCGATGAAATCCACTCCTTGAGCCGCCATCATTTTGACAATATCGATCGTGCCATTAATTGAAGGATATCCGACTACCACATGAGTCATAAGTTTCATAAGCCTTGGTTAACTAAATGTTTCATAAATTCATAAAAGTTTTTATCCTTAAACGCTTTAGTAAGAATAAAGATATCTTTATCGCCTCGTCCGGAAAGATTCACTACAATGACTTTATTTTTATCAAGTTGTGGTGACATTTTTATTGCGTAGGCGACCGCGTGAGCAGATTCCAGGGCCGGTATAATTCCTTCTAAGCGAGCGAGTATTTGTACCGCGTTAAGTGCTTCTTTGTCGGTGGCGCTCACAAACTCCACACGTTTTTTATCTCGAAGAAAACTCAGCTCCGGTCCGATTCCCGGATAATCCAGGCCGGCTGAAATGCTGTGAGTTTTTTCCAGCTGTCCGTCACTATTTTGTAGAAAAAACGATTTATATCCTTCCACTACTCCAACACTTCCGTAAGGAAATCGAGTAGCGTGGTCTCCGATTTTTTTTCCTTTTCCTCCTGCTTCTACTGCAATGAGTCGAACCGATTTTTCTTTTAAAAAATTGGTAAACGCTCCCATGGCATTACTTCCACCACCAACACAGGCAACAATATAATCCGGCAAAGTTCCTTCAACATTTTTCAGTTGCCTCTTAATTTCTTTTCCGACAATAGATTGAAAATCCCGGTTCATAGTTGGAAACGGATGCGGTCCTAAAACTGAACCGAGAACATAATGAGTATCATGGACATTTTCGATCCAGTCTTTGATAGCTGCATTCACTGCGTCTTTTAACGTTTTACTTCCGAAACTTACAGGAATGACCTTTGCTCCAAGTTGCTCCATCAAAAAAACATTTGGCCGCTGTCTGGCGATGTCGACCTCACCCATGTACACAGTACAAGAAAATCCCAGTTTTGCGGCGACGGTTGCAGTAGCTACACCGTGTTGACCGGCGCCGGTTTCTGCAATAAGTCTTGTTTTTCCCAGTCTTTTGGCTATGAGAGCCTGGCCGATACAGTGAGTTATTTTATGCGCTCCGGTGTGATTCAATCCTTCATTTTTTAAATATATTTTTGCACCACCCAATTTATCTGTTAGGTTTTTTGCAAATACAAGAGGAGTTGGCCTGCCAGCAAAATTTATCAATAGATCATTAAAATCTTTTTTGAACCTTCGATCTTTTTTTGCCAGGAAGTAAATATTTTCCAATTCCTCCAGAGCCGGTATAAGCATTTCTGGTACGTATCTTCCTCCATACTTTCCAAAATGACCATTTTTCATGCGTTTACTTCTTTGACTTTTTTTATAAAATTTTTAATTTTTTCATTGTCTTGTGAACCATTTGTTTCGATTCCACCCGCGATATCAACGGCAAAAGGATGAATTTTTTTTATTACTTCTTCAACATTATCAGAATTAAGACCTCCAGCAAAAAAAACTTGAGACTTTTTTGTTAGAAGTCCAGCTTTATTTAAGTCAACCATTGCACCTTTTCCTTGTACATTTCTATCGATCAACACGTAAGTAATTTTATTTTTCACATTTGTTATAATTCTTTGCTTATGAAGTTGAATAAAATCTAGGTTCAGATATCTTACAATTTTATTAATAAAATCTGTTTTCAAGTTTTGAAATACTCCGACGATTTTAACCCTCTTTTTTAGTTGTTTTATTATTTTTTTTGCCAATTCTGGTTTGATATATCGCTTTGAAGATGGTATAAAATTAAAGCCTAAAAAATCGGCTCCGGCATTGATGGCTGTTTGAGCCGATTCCAAAGTTCTTATTCCACATATTTTAACCTTTGTTTTCATACATTTCTAAGAGAATGAATAAACTTGGAAATATTTTTTGCTTTCATCAGACTGGTACCGATGAGGACTCCCTTGGCTCCGGCATTTATATATTTTTTCACTTCTTTTGACGAAAATATTCCAGAAAATCCTAGCTTAATAAAGTTTTCAGGTATTTTTTTTATTTGCTCACACGCTGTATCGACATTTATTTCAAACGTTTCTAAATTTCGAGCATTCACTGCAATAATAGACGTGGATGTTGCAATGGCTTTATAAAGATCTTCATGGTTTTGTATTTCTACTACAGGTTCAATTCCAAGTTTTTGACAAAGAGAGACAAATTGAATCAACGTTTGTTCATCAACCAATCTCGCAATAAGTAATAGGGCATCGGACTTGATTTGTTTTGCTTCATAAATTTGAGACTTATCAATAACAAAATCTTTTTGTAGAATGGGAAGCTTTACTTTTTTCTTTATTTGAGTAATAAATAGTGTATCTCCTTTAAAAAAATGTTTTTCGGTGATCACTGAAATTGCATCAAACCCGGCATCTTCATACTCAACTCCCAGTTTGACAATATCTATTTTGGAATGTATTGGAGACATGGTAGGCGAAGCCAACTTTATTTCACCAATAAAAGCGGTGTTTGAATATTTGGGATGTAGTATTGCAGTTTTAAAAGCATCAAGAATATTATGCATATTTTTTTGTTTCTTTAACTAACTTCTGTAATACTGATTTTGCTTTTCCGGTATCAATTGAATTTTCTGCCAGTTTTATTCCTTCTTTAACATCATTGACCTTACCTGCAACATATAAAGCAAAGGCACTGTTTAATAGAACAATGTCGCGTTTGGGACTAATTCTGCCATCAAGAATTTCTTTTATGATTTCTGCATTTTCTTTTTTTGTATTACCAAGGATTTCCGAGCGATGGGTTTTCTTAAAACCAAATTGCGAAGGATAAACTTTGTACGATTTCACACTATTTTTTTTGATTTCGTAGACTATAGAATCTGAGGAAATACTCAGTTCATCCAGTCCGTCTTCACCTGAGACAATAAGAAGATGATCGTAATGCAAATTTTTCGCAACGAGCGATAATTTTTTGGCAATTTCAGGCTGAGGGACACCGATAATTTGTTTTTTTACTGAAGCTGGATTGGCAAACGGACCGAGGACATTAAATACTGTTGGGATTTTTAACTGTTTTCGTACCTCAATTACATTTTTTAATGATAAATGATAGAGAGGGGCAAATAAAAATACCATGCCGATTTTTTCATAGACTTTTTTTGCTTGAATCGATGTCAGATTAATATTGACTCCTAACTCTTCAAGAACATCAGCACTCCCGCACTGACTGCTTGCTGCGCGATTTCCGTGCTTGGCAACTTTTATTCCTGCTCCGGCAACGACAAAAGCTACAGTTGTTGAAACATTAAATGTTCCGCTTCCGTCTCCGCCGGTTCCGCAGACATCAATCGCATTTACAAGGTCAACGTGAATCATATGAGTTTTCATGGCATGTATTAATCCGAGAATTTCGTTTGACGTTTCTCCTTTCATTTTTAAACCCATGAGAACAGCTCCCAACTGTGAGGGGAGAACAGTTCCGTTAATTACTTCTGACAAAAATTGATTAGTTTGATCAGAAGTTAAATCCTGTTTTAGCGACAATGATTTTAAAATACCTGTTGTATCCATATTATTTATTTCGAAACAAAAAATTTTGTAACAGTAGTTTTCCGCCTTCTGTTGCAAACGATTCCGGATGGAACTGAATTCCTTCAATTGGATATGTTTTATGTCTTAATCCCATGATTTCATCCGTATCTTTTGATTCTGCCGTAATCTGCAAGGATTCGGGTAATGATTTTCTGTCTGCAATCAATGAGTGATAACGCATACACTCAATTCCTTGTGGTAATCCAGAAAAAATACCTTTTTCGTTATGATGTATCAAACTTGTTTTTCCGTGCATTGGTTTTTTTGCGCGGATTACTTTTCCTCCAAAATAATACGCCATTCCTTGCATTCCAAGACAAACTCCAAGTACAGGAATTTTTTTTCCAATATCAATCAAAACGTCTTTACAAACTCCAAAATATAATGGGTCGCTTGGATTACCAGGTCCGGGGGAAATAATGATCCGCTCATAATTTCTTGATTTGATTGTATCTATATCAATCTCGTTATTGCGAATAACATCTAAGGTAAATGGTTTACCTAATCTCAAAAGGATCTCTCCACAGATTTGATAGAGGTTATAGGTGAAGGAATCATAGTTATCGATAATAAGTATTTTCATGGTTGGACTGCTTTTTTCATCGCAGCTAATTTGCGACTAATTTCGTCATACTCTTTTTCAGGAATTGAATCATAGACAATACCTCCGCTTGTCTGAGCGTATGCATAAGTTCCAGAAATAAATAGAGATCTCAGTGTCAAGGCAAAGGTGCTGTCGCCATTAAATCCGAAATGTCCAACGCCTCCACCGTATGGCCCTCTTGCCTCTGGTTCGTTTGAATCGATAATTTTTATCGTCTCGATTTTAGGTGCACCAGAGACGGTTCCCATTGGAAAGTTTGCAGCAAGACCGGTGAACATGTCTTCATTTGATCGAATTATGCCGACGATTTCACTTGAAATGTGCTGTACATGACTCAATTTTTTGACAGACATTAAATCTCTGATTCGTACCGTTCCGAACTGCGCTATTTTACCAAGATCATTTCGATGGAGATCAACTAACATGTTATGTTCGGCAATTTCTTTCGGATCACTTAAGAGGGTTCGGGCTAATTGTTGATCTTCCTTGTCGTCTTTTCCTCTCCGGATTGTTCCGGCTAAAGGTTTTGTAGTCATTTCTCCGTCACGAAGTGAAAACAGAAGCTCAGGACTGGCACCGATTATTTTTTTGTCATTAAATTTAAAATAGTACATAAATGGAGAAGGGTTAATTATTCTTAATCGTTTATAGATTTGTAGAGCGTCTCCTTTTATCTCATACTCGGTTTTAAATCCGACCTCGCACTGAAACGTATTTCCTGCTTTTATATGCTCAATCACTTTTTCAACAATTTTTTCATGTTCTTTTTTTGTGAGGGTGTCTCGGATAAATCTTGTGTGAAGTTTCTTTTTTGAAGTTTTCGATTGTAATATTTCTTTAATACGATCGATTCTGTTTTTATTGTGATAAAAATAAAAAAGTTCATTGGTGAGTTTGTCAAATACAACTCCATCGGTATAAACGCCGAACATAAACTGATCAAACTTGCCATGGATTTTAACCTTGACCGAAGGTTCAAAGTAATTAAGCGCATCATAACTTAAGTAGCCAACGAAACCTCCTGCATATTCTTTGGCTATTGTTTGAGATGGCATGATTTCTCGTAATGATGAATAGGGGTTTTTTACAGAATATACTTTATTATCAATTTTTAAATTATTTTCTCTCGCAGAAATAATATGATCTGGATCAAAACCAATAATAGAATAGCGGGAAAACATTGCCTGTTCACCTAAAGATTCCAAAATAAAACAGGTATTGAATTGGTACTCAATCTTTTGAAAAAACTCATAAAAATCTATATCCTGAGCAAGTTTTACATAGGTTGGTTTCTTGCTGATTATTATTTTTGGTAATGTTTTCATATTTTTTTTGATCAAAAAAATCCCTCCTCGCGGAGGGTAGTGAAAATATATTTAACCTTAATAAGAACCCTCCTTAACAAAAGGGGAGTTCCACCAGTTCAATTTGTTATTTTGACTTTTCATACTTATGTAATATTAATAAATTTGCCTTTTTGAATTTCTTTTGAGCCGCGAGTAACTGTTGCTATTCCGACTCTCAATCTATTGGCAATCTCGATCTGCGGTATACCTTTTTTTAACATTTTAATAATTTGTAACCGTATTGGCAATTGTTCCAATTCTTTTGATGCCAAAAGTCCAAACAAAAAATTCTTCATCACTTTCTTGTCTTTTATTTTTAGAAATTCCTCAATCAGTTCTTCAAGATATTTCTCATTCATAGTTCGGATAGCTCACTATTAATACAGATACTATTATACTAGTATACTAGTATTTGTCAAGTGAATTTCACCTCCCCACCATAAAAAACGTCGTGAAGTTTTCCTTGTTGTCCTGCAAGTTTTCGTCTACGATTTCTAGATCATACAATTTAGCCAGAGTCCTTGGACCGAGAATAGCAGTATTCACTGGAATTCTTTTATTTGATAAAGCCCAAGCTGCTTTAGCCGTATCAACAAGATTTCCTTCACCGCTTAATAAACGATATGAAGCATATTTTTTAACTAAGGTATCCTTGCATTGTTTGAAATTTTGCGGATGAGCCATAATCGTTTTGATACCATTCATGTCAACATCTTTCCGTTTCATCAAACAATGTTGAACAAGAATTACAAACTCATCAACGATGTAAAACTTGTATCGAGACATGGCATAGGTTGATTCCTGGACAATACCACCGACTGCATTTTGAATCGCAAATTGACCGAAATCAATAGTACCTTTATGAAGGTTTTTCAGAACATTTTCAGTGGTAAATAAATATTTAATAGAAAAATCCTTAATTTTATTTTTGTGTGTATAGTAGAGAATCGCTTCCTCGTTAAAGCTTCCTACTGCGCCCTGAATTCCATAAATTATTTTTTTTGGATCAACTCGTTTTGGAAGTAATTTATTGTAGAGTTTATCATATGCTTTTCCTAAATTGGTTCGCATGCTTTTTGTATAGGGATTATAGTTTTGAAGATCAAGAAAAAGTTCCCAGGTGTCGTTACAGGTTTGATCAACCACCTCATGAAGTTTTTTCGATCCGAGCGAATCAATAGTCGTTGGTTTAAAATCAACTTCCTTCAAGAGTCTTCCGATGAAATGAGTAACACCTTGAGAATTTGCAGCTAGTTTATCATGCTCCTGTGGTGATAATTCTATGATATTAAGATTTTTACTGATAAAAAAAGTTTTCCAAAAATTATACTGTACGTTGTCAGATGTAAACTGATTCATGATCATCGGAAGTCCTTTAAATCCATTTCTGTTACTATCAGGACCAAACATCGGATGAGTCAGAATTACCTGGGTTTTAAGGTTTTTTAAATACTTTTTAAATACAGTAGCCGGATATTGTTTTATCGAAAGAACATCAATCAACACATGATGAGCCTCAAAATATTTTTTATGAGAAGCAATCACAACTTCAAATGATGAAATGGGAACGGCATAAAAGATATATTTACTTTCGTAAATCTCTTTTATATTATTTGCAACTTTAGTATTACTCGTTAGTTCACCTGCAATTGGACTGCGATTGTAAAGCGTGACAATAAAATCGTCTTTAAGAAGCCTGTATAAAACTCTTCCAAATCTTCCGAATCCTACAATGCTTACCTTGATCATAAATATTCGTTAATGTGGTCAATATTAACACAGACGCTTACGCGAACATACCTTTTCCCATTACTTCCAAAGGCAGACCCGGGGGTAAAGAGCACTTGTTTTTCTTTGAGTATCTTTATGCAAAACTCCTCGGAGTTTTTAAATGTATCAGGAATTTTTGCCCAAATGTATAAAGCTCCTTTTGGAAGTGAAAAATGAAGTCCTAATTTTTTTAAGTACCCAGCAATACCATTTCTTCGTTCTTGGTAATCCTCAATCATATTTTTATACGATTCATCATCAAAATGAGTCAATGCGTATCCTCCCAATTTTTGAAGAGGAATTGAGAGTCCAGAATCGATTTGAGATTTTACTTTGGCAAGTGCTTCTATTATCATTTTGTTTCCAACAATCCAACCCATACGGTATCCGGCGAAGGAAAATGTTTTTGAGAATGATCCTATCTCAACTGCAATTTCTTTTGCTCCGGGAATTTCTAAAATACTGGGAGCAACATATCCATCAAAGGTAATTTCCGAATACGCATTATCATACATAAGAATAATGTTGTATTTTTTAGCAAAAAAAACTATTTTTTTGAGTTCGTCAAGAGTTGCAACTTGACCAGTAGGGTTTGATGGGAAGTTAACCCAGATACATTTTGTTTTTTTAGTTACTTTTTTTTCAAGTTCATCCAGATCGATTTTTAAATTATTTTTTTCAGTCAAGTCATACGTGACCGGAGTAATTCCAAATATTACTAGTGGTCCGCTAAATACAGGGTAACCTGGGTTGGGGAGAAATACTTCATCCTTTTCGTCAAGGATGGCCAATGGAAGATGACTTATTCCGTCTTTTGCACCAAGCAACGGTAACAGTTCTTCTTCAGTTAGAACAACGTTAAATCTTTTCTTGTACCAGTGTATAAGTCCGTCTGAAAATTCTTTTATTGCTCCATATCCTGGATATTTATGAGCATCATTAGCGCGAATAAATTCAACAAAGGCATTAAGATACTGTTCACTTGGTTTTACATCTGGAGAACCTGCACCAAAATCCAGCACATTTCTTTTTGACTCTTTTTCAACTTCTTTTACTGTTTTTTCGAGTCTGGAAAAAATATATTCGGGAAACTGTTTCAGTCGCTTAGCGGTTTGAATCTTCATATCATTCTTTTTTTTGAATTTCTAAAGAATGTTCATGGATGAAGTTAAAAAGTTTTCTGACGAAAGTTTCAGATAAGTTTAATAATGTAGCTTTGAGGAGTATTGATTTAAACATTTTATTCAATCTTCTTTTATCTAAAAGAGGAAGACTGTCTTTTTTCTTAAACTTTCCTATTTTTTTTACCACAGAGATTCGTTCTGCTAGTATTTTGAGCAGTTTATCGTCAAGACTATCAATTTGTTTTCGTAAATTTACTAGTTCGTCCATATTATAAGTTTTGTGCCTTATGACGTAAATAGTGATCCATAATAACAAGTGCCGCCATTGCATCAACAATAGGAATGGCCCGTGGTAACACGCATGGATCATGTCTACCGGTTGCTTCCAAAACAACATTTTCCCCTTTTTTATTTATCGTCTTTTGTTGTTTTCTGATGGTGGAAACAGGTTTTATGGCAACTCTGAAATGAATTATTTCACCATCTGATATTCCGCCGAGTGTTCCGCCCGCATTATTAGTTCGCGTTTTTACTTTTCCATCTTGGTCGATGTAGAATTCGTCATTGTGTTGACTGCCGTGTAACTTCACGCCTTCAAATCCTGATCCGAATTCAAACCCTTTGACAGCATTGATCGAAAGCATTGCTTTTCCCAGATCTGCCGGTAATTTATCAAATACAGGTTCACCTAATCCGACCGGCACATTTTTAATTACACCTCGAATGATACCGCCAACTGAATCGCCTTCGTCACGAACAGTTTTAATTAGTTTAATCATTTTTTTTGCTGTTGATTCATCAGGACAACGAACAATATTTGACTCAATGTCTTTTAACTTTACCGAATTAAAATCAACATGAGTTTTAATATCTCCAACCTGTTCGACATAACTCAAAATTTCAATATTGAGTTTTTCTTTCAAATATTTTTTAGCAATCGCACCGGCGGCAACTCTTCCTAACGTTTCTCGGGCAGACGCCCGACCACTTCCTCTCCAGTCACGGAGACCAAACTTTTTTTCAAATGTATAATCGGCATGCCCTGGTCGATATAAATCTTTTAAGTTATGGTAATCTTCGGGTCTGACATCTTTGTTATGCGCCAAAAGAAGAATTGGCGTGCCAGTCGTTTTACCTTCGAATACTCCGGAAAGAATATCGATTTCATCTTGTTCTTTACGGGGTGAGGTAATGATGCTTTGGCCGGGTTTTCTCCTGTCAAGCTCTTTCTGGAGATCTTCTTTGGAAATAGAAAGTCCCGGCGGACAACCATCAACAACCACTCCAACACATCCTCCATGGGATTCCCCGAATGTCGTAATCCGAAATAATTGTCCAAACGTATTTCCTGCCATATATTTAGATTATTGATTTGTAAATTGATTGCAATTCGGAAAGAGAAAGTTGACCCAGCATTGCGTTTTTTGTATCGATTGATGCATAGGTTAAGTAACTTCCGAGTAACGGGCCTACAACACGAATACCTTTTCCTTTTTCTCCCATTCCGATGATGATTCTTTTTTCATCCATTTTTTTATTAAGTATAAGTTTACATAAATTCAAAATATCGGAATCGTTATTGACCTGTGTGGCTATTTTGATAATATCATGATTAAATTCCTTCATCCGTTTAATAAGTGAATTTAAAAATGATTCACACGGTGTTTCTTGAAAATTGTGGTAAGAAATAATTTGTCGCGATCTACTCATTTTTGGCAAATTAATAATATCTTTTTCTAATGTTGATAGCTCAATATCCACATGTTCAAAACCGAGTTTGAGAGCTTCATTAATTATTTCAACTCTTTCTTTTTCGGTTCCTTTAAATTGTCCTCCTTCATCACTTCGACGACAGGTAAAAATTGATTCTTTTTTTATTTTACTTCTAATTGTTTTAATGTCCTGGATTCGTAATCCTTTGATATGATCCACCCGCAATTCAATCATTTGAGAAACGCACTGAACTTTTTCCAGATTATGCAAAAATTCCTTCAGATTATTTCCGCTCACAACGGTACAAATTTTTGGTCTCATTTTTTTTGATGATCAACTAATATCTTTCTCATTACTTCGACAGGTGCTTTACGATTGGTATAAAGTTTAAACTGCGCCACTCCTTGATAAAGAAGCATTTCTATTCCTCTGATGATTTCTGCCCCTTTTTTCTTAGCCTGTTTTAGAAGTTTTGTTTCATATGGAATATAGACAATATCAAAAACAATTTGTTTATCAGATAGTACATTTTCTTGGAGAGGAGATTCGTTTTCCAAAGGTTTCATTCCCATTGCAGTAGCATTAATGATGATATGGAAATTTTTGATCTCTGAAATATCATCAAGATTTGCCACTTCACAATGGAATTCTTTTGCCAATTCTTGCGCCTTCCCTAATGTTCTGTTGAATATTGTTACTTTTGCTTTTTTTTCCAGAACGCCATAGAGTATTGCTCGCGCAGCTCCGCCTGCTCCGAGAACTGCAACTTTTTTATTTTTCAGTGATGTTATTTTTTCAAGTGGAATTACTACTCCAAGCCAGTCGGTATTGTATCCGATCAAAACTCCTTCGACGTTGACGACTGTATTTACCGCCCCAATTTTTTTAGCAACTGGATCTATTTTATCCAGATACCTCATTACCTCGATTTTATGAGGCATTGTGCAGGTGAGACCGCGTAACTGTAAAGACCTCATTGCCTGAACGGCATTTTTTACCTCATCTATTTTTACATTGGCTCCAAGATATACAAATTCATTATCAATCTTTAATTTTTCATACGCTGCATTATGCATGGCGGGTGATAACGAATGATCGACTGGGTCACCGATGATGATACATATTTTATTTTTGGCTGATAGTCTCATATTTTTTTAATTTAATAATTATTTCATCTCTAACTTTTTTAATCGTTTTATTATCAGTATCAATAATAATATTCGCGTATTTGTGATACAGAGATTGACGAAAATCATAGAGTTTCTTGGTTTTTGCCAAATCTCTAAACAAAGGTCTTGTTGTATCATGGTCGAGTCTTTTTTTGATAGTTTCAAACGACGTATTTAAAAAAACAACCAATCCATTTTGTTTGAGATGGTCAATGTTAATTTTGTTCATAACTATTCCTCCACCACAGGAAACTACAACATTATCTTTTACTCTTAATTTTTTTGCAGTAGCCATTTCTAGTTCTCTGAACTTGATTTCACCATCTTTATCAAATATCTCATTGACATTATTCCTACGAGACGCTTTTAAAATAAACTCATCCATCTCAATACACGAATGCCGTAATTTTTTACTCAATTCTTTTCCTACCGACGTTTTTCCAGATCCCATAAAACCAATAAGAATAATTTTCATATAGTTTTTATTCCGACACCCAAATTCATAACTTTATCCCAGAAATCGGGGAATGACTTATGAACTACATCTGGGTTTTCAATTTTTACTCCTTTTATTTTTGCACCAGCGATCGAAAAAGCCATTGCCATCCGGTGATCATCATATGTTTTGATTTGCGCACCAATAGGACATCCACCTTTGATCGTTATCGACTCATCATCAATTTGACTTTCGATATTCATTTTTTGTAACTCGGTTTGTAATGCATACAATCTATCTGTTTCTTTTATTCTCAATGTTTTTGCACCTGTTATTTTGGTTGCTCCTTTGGCAAAAGCAGCAACAACAGCGAGTGTTTGAATCGTATCCGGCATGGAACTCATGTCGATATCGATTCCTTTTAATTGTTTAGGACCTTGGACTGTAATAGAATTAGCTTTATTATTTTTTATAACTGTGCAGCCCATTTTTTCCAATAGATCCGGAAATTTTGTATCACCTTGTACCGATTGGGTATTTATATTTTTTACTTTTATTTTTTTCCCAGTTACTGCTGCAATTGCCCAAAAATATGATGCTCCGGTTGCGTCTCCTTCAACTTCATAGCGACACGGTTTGTATTTTTGATTTTTACCAATACTGTATTTTTGGTAGTTTCGATTCTTGACATTCACTCCAAATTTTTTCAATCCTTCAATGGTCATATCAATATATGATTTTGAAACCTGCTCTCCGATTACCTGAATGGTCAATCCGTTTTGTAATATAGGAGCAATCAGAAGTAATGCGGTAAAAAACTGACTGCTAATAGATCCTTTTACAGAGATATTTCCACCGATTAATTTCCCTCCTTGAATTTTAATAGGTGGAAACCCATTTTTCTCAAGGTACTCAATTTTTGGTCCCAATTTTTTCAATGCCTCAACTAATTCGCCAATTGGTCTCTCTCGCATTCTTTCTGAGCCATCAAAAATTATTTCTCCGGGAATCAGTGAGCAAACAGCAGTAAGATAACGCATTGCGGTTCCGGCATCAGCGATATTAAAACTATGGTTTTGTTTTGGAAAATTTCCTCCATTACCCTGAATTTCAAGAAAGTTATTTCTACTAATGATATTGATTCCTAATTGTTTAAGAATTTGTATCATAACTAAGCAATCATCGCTAACTGATGCATTTGAAATCGTGTTCTTTCCATTGGATAAAGTAGTCATAATGAGAGCTCTGTTAGTAAGGCTTTTTGAACCTGGTAGGGAAATACTCTTCGTGTTTGGTTCTTTAATTGGTTCTAATAATATTATTTTCATATTGGTTATTAACTCAAAATATAAGTAATTGATTTATTGATATTGCCGTTCGAAGTTTCAATATTTATATCAACTCTTCCAATCTTTTTTGGCAAAGTCCATAATATTTTTCCTGACCTGTTTTTTTTGTCTGACTGGATTTTTTTCAAGATATCTTTCATTGAAATATTTTTAATTTTTGTTGGTAATCCTGAGTTTTTAATAGCTAACTCAATTTTTAAAAAATCGTTTGATGATAGAAGCTTTGATAATTCAGCCAGTTTACTTTCGGCAATCATTCCAATAGCGATAGTTTCTCCGTGAAGCAATGGATTTTGGGTTTCCAAAGAAAGCGCTTCGATTGCGTGCCCGATGGTATGTCCAAAGTTCAGAGATTTTCGTAATCCGGTTTCTTTTGGATCTTCATCAACGATACCTTTTTTTATCCGTATTGAATCTTTGATAATTTCCAATAGTTCTATATTTGAAAATTCTTCTGGTTTTTTACTTGTAGCAAAATCAAAATATTTAGGATTGGAAATAATTCCGTGTTTAATGATTTCGGCAAAAGCAGCCTTTAATTGGCGAATGGAAAGTGTTTTTAATACATGAGTATCGATTATTATTTTAACTGGTTGGTTGAATGTGCCGATTATGTTTTTTATTCTATTAAAATTAATTCCTGTTTTACCTCCGATTGAAGCGTCAACCATAGCCAAAAGAGATGTGGGAATATTTACAAAATCAATTCCTCGCATATATGTACTCGCCGCAAAACCGCCCATATCACTGATAACTCCGCCACCTAAATTGATAAGGAGTGAATGTCGATCAAAACCAGCTTCCATCATTTTTTTCCAGATTTCAATTGTTTGTGTTATTGTTTTCATTTTTTCTCCAGGCGGAATAATTATTGGTATGATCTGTTTATCTATACCTTTTTTTAAAATCGATAACCAATACTTTGCAATATTTTCATCGGTCAAAATACCTATTTTCGAATAATCCCGAACGTTAATGAATTTGCTCATTTTTTTAAGGAGTGACCTTCCAATAAATAGCTGATTATTTTTTCTCATATATTAATTTTCAGGAGGCAATAAACTCCTAAATTCTGCCAACTGATGACACATGGATTCCAGTTCTTTGACCGTAATATGTTGTTCGGTATCGGTTTTCGACCGGCCAACCTCGATCAAGATTCCATCATAAAGATACTGTTCATCGTCGATTTTAATCTTCATTGCCTCAACAGTTGAACCAACAATGGAATCTCTCAGTTTTGGACCATGTATGTGGCTTGGGTCAAAAAAAAGTTTTACTCGAGTTGATTCTTTCACTCTTTTAGCAGCCTGATGGACTGGAAGATTCCGATAATCGCCCTTACTATGTACATCGACACCCCTATGAATAAGGATGATTTGTTCATCTAATCCTGGCTCTTTCATGGTTGTGTAGTCGGTAAGACCAATCCAGGTTTTTTCCATGGTAGTTTGACCAACGGTTTCATCTCCGAACCACTTAGGATTTTTTAGTCCGATATACCAATGGTTTCTTTTAGCATATGCGCCCATTTTTAAAATAGGCCATCCGAGCTGTTCCACAGATGGATTCCAAATAAGCATTTTTCCCTTAGGCAGATATCTTTCAAAAACTGGAAGTTGGATCATGGGACTCATTACCTCTGTAGCAACTAACATTCCGGTTTCTTTAATTATGCTTTTGGCCATGCGTGCACTGGGAAATAGTTTAAGTTGATGTATAGCTTTTCCATCAATCAAAATCTGCATATTTTCCATGAATACCTTAAAATCGATACCCATATTTTTTCCGTCTTTACTCAAGGTGGTGCGTGATTTTAAACCGACAACCCTGGTTCCATGAATAGCCCTTTTTTTTGTACCAAAACGATTAGTTACCTTGATACGGGAAATTTGGTAAATATCCTCAATATTATGTTCGTCCACTGAACATGGACCGGCGATGATCATTAACTGTTTATTGTAAAGGGTTAAATTCATATTTTTGGCTATAAAAAAACCTCCCGTTTGGGAGGTCTGAATGATCTTGGATTTACTTTTTTAAGTCATCAGGACACCTCCCGTGAGGGGAGTAAAGTAAAACCAAAAATAATTTTTTTGATGTATAGTATTCATAAAGTAAAAACTAGTATATACAATATTTCGTTAAAATGCAAATCATTTCTGTATTAAGGTGTTCCAGTCTTTATCAAATTTATCTATTCCTATATCCGTTAATTCATGAAAAATGTTACATTGATGCCAATCTGTGTTAAGGTCAAATTCTTTGTAAGGGATGTTTGTTAAATTACCCGAATCGTATACAAAATCATTATTCGGTATTAGTAATCCTCCTACAGCCCATTCTTTTAAAACGCTCATTGGAGCCGTAACAATATCAGAACCCAAAGCCAAAGTGTATAAAAAATGATTGAGATTTCTTACACTCGCTGATAAAACAGCTACATGTTGATCACCATTCTTATACATTTGAACGATATTTTTGATTAAGTCCATGCCGTTTTGTCCTTTATCATCCAATCTCCCGACAAAAGGAGAGACAAAAACATTTTTGAAACCGTCTAAACTTTCTTTATTAGTTGATGATTTCGTAGCTGCATACACTGCTGCTGTTTGCTCTTGTGTAAAACAGAGCGTCATATTCACTCTTAAACCTTCCTTTACTCCCAGTTCTGCCGCAATAAGTCCTTCTGTATTCGTTGGAAATTTAATATGAGCGTTCGGTATCCAGCTAAACATTTTTCTTCCCATCTCAAGCATTTGTTGATGAGTTGTTTCTTTATTGGCAGGAACCTCAATCGAGACAGAACCTGAAGGAATAAGTTGTGATATCTCCGTAACAATAGATCGGTAAAAATTAAGAATCTCCTCTTCGATAAATTTTTCTCCCCTTTGTAGCTTTTCAGCTATTTTAGGATTTTTGGCAACTAATGTTGGATTAGTGGTTTGACCATCAAGAAATCCAAATAAGCTAAGAACTTTTTTTGTTTCATTCGGATCACCACTATCCAAAAATATTTTGGTTTTTAAATTTGCTGGTTTCATTAGACTATTTTTTTAACTGAATGAATAATTGCCTCTGCGTCAATTTCTTCATAACGAAGTAATTCTGCTGGCTTTCCTGAGCGAGGAATTTTACGAACACATAAATGGATAAAATTGTTACATTGCTTCATTGTTTCATTGTTCAAAGCTGACTTAACTGCTTCACCTAGGCCGCCTGCAGGGTAATGATCTTCAACGACAATAACATTTTTTGTTTCTGTGACTAATCGATTAATCGATTGTTCATCGATTGGTTTAACTGAATAGCAGTCCATAACAACAGTTTCAATACCTTCGTCTGCCAGAGCTTTTTGCGCTTTGAGTGCTTCATGCAAAGTTATTCCTGCAGCGATTATTAATACTTTAATATTTGATTTTTGATCTTTGATCTTGTGTACTTTCGATCCACCAATCTCAAATTGTTCATTATTTTCATAAATCACCGGAGTCTTTTCACGTGTGGTTCGAATATATGATATGCCTTCATAATCAAACATAAGTTCTGTCAATTTTTGACTGGAAACTCCATCGGAAGGGTATAAAACAATACTTTCGAGAAGACCTCGCACCATCGCTAAATCTTCAAGAGCCATTTGGCTCGGTCCGTCCTCTCCTATAGATACTCCGGCATGAGAGCCGCAAAGTTTGATATTCGGTTTGGAATATTGAGCTATTCTTAGTTGATCGTAGGTACGTGTAAGAAACGCTGCGAAACTGGAAGAATATACATTGTATCCCATTTTTGATAGACCGAGTGCTGCAGAAACCATATTTTGTTCTGCAATAAACATTTCGAAAAATCGATCAGAAAAGACTTTTTTATATTTTTCCGAATAGGTTGAGTTTGAAACTTCACCATCTAGCACAAGGAGATTTTCATGAGTTTGGCCAAGCAAAACTAAAGCATCACCATATGCCTCCCTTGTTGCAACAAGATCTCCGACGCGATAGATTCTGTCAGAAGTTTCCCTCCCGTCAGTGCTCGGAAAGACCTGCGCGCTGCCGGGAACCTTTCCACTTCTGCCACCTATCGCTGGTTTAGCAATTTTTCCTCTTACTTTAAGATCTACTTCACCCAATTCTTTCAAAGCAGTTTGTAGCATATCCTTCGGTACCGGTTTTCCGTGCCATCCGTCTTTATTTTCTAGAAATGAGACACCTTTTCCTTTGATTGTTTTTGCAATAATGAGGGTAGGGCGTAGGGAATAAGGTGTAGAGAGTAGAGTTTTTTCAAAAGCTTCGTATACTTTTTTCAGATCATGACCATCGTCTAAAACAATCGTTTTCCACCCAAATGTCTCAGCACGTTTTGTATACGTTTCTATATCCCATCCCAACATTGTTTCTCCACGTTGTCCGAGCCGATTTACATCAAGTATTCCAATTAAATTATTGAGTTTATAATACGAGGCAAGTTCCATTGCCTCCCAGATCTGTCCTTCAGCCACTTCAGAGTCGCCTAATAATACCCAGACTTTTGGCTCACGCTCAATTTTAAATTTTAAATTTTTAATTTTTAATTTAATACCCATTGCCATTCCTACACCTACTGATAGACCTTGTCCTAATGCTCCAGTCGCAACCTCAACATATTTAAATCGTGGAACAGGATGACCTTCCAAAACAGAATCAAATTTTCGTAAAGTCATTAATTCTTCATATGAAATTGCGCCAGCTGCATGATATAACGAATAGAGAAGGGGTGCGGCGTGACCTTTTGAAAATATAAGATGATCATTAAAAGGATTATGGGGATCTTTTAAGTCATAATGCAAGAAACCTCTAAAAAAAAGAGTTGCCATGAGTTCAACTGCAGATAAAGCAGTTGTTGGATGACCTGATCCAGCTTCGGTAGTTGAAGTAAGAATATCGTAACGGATGAGTTTGCAAAGATTATTAAGTTGGACGATATTCATATTTTGGTAGTTTAACAAAAAAGAAAATATTTATAAATACCTATTGCAAACAAGATACTATAATGTATAATTATAGCTATATGAAAAAAATATTATCCGTAACCAATTCTTCAAGGAGAATCACCGGGGAGGGTAGTATTGTTATGTAATTGTTTATTACCTGACCCCGCCACAAAGAAGGCGGGGTTTTTTTATATGAAAAAACTTTGGCAGAAAGGAAACATTAAGTTACAGAGTATTGTTGACGAGTATTGTTTTAAGGAAGGAGTTGAACTTGACAATTATTTAGTGAAACAAGATATACTGGGATCAATTGCTCATGCTCAAATGCTTTCGAAAATAGGAATTATTACCGATAAAGAATATCAACAACTAAAGAAAACTCTCGTGGAGATAATCGAATTAAAAAAAAATGGAAAATTTAATGTAGTTGACGGTGATGAAGATGTCCATACGAAAGTTGAAAATTATCTCACTGAGAAATTAGGTGATTTAGGAAAAAAAATTCATACAGGAAGAAGCAGAAACGATCAAGTGCTGGTTGATTTAAGACTTTATTCAAAAGAAAAACTGCTGCAGCTCGCAATGAGCTCACTACAATTAATTATAGTGCTGGGTGAGGCGGCAAAAAAATATGAATTTATTCCAATGCCCGGATATACCCATATGCAAAAAGCAATGCCGTCATCGGTTGGAATGTGGCTTGGAAGTTTTGCCGAGCAATTTATCGACACACTTTCATTATTTGAATCCGCGTATGAATTAAATGATCAATCGGCATTGGGATCAGGAGCAGCGTATGGGGTTTCGTTACCTATCGATCGCGAGTTGACCGCAAAACTTCTTGGATTTTCAAAAGTACAGAATAATTCACTGTATTGTCAGATATCACGGCCAACAATCCAACTTGTGATTATGCAGTTACTCGTTCAGATAATGTTGGGAGCTTCAAGATTTGCCCAGGATCTTTTGCTTTTTACCACGAGCGAGTTTAATTTTTTTACTGTGGATGAATCGTTGTGTACAGGATCCAGTATCATGCCACAGAAAAAAAATCTTGACATTATGGAAAGCATAAGAGCAAAAACCCATGTGGTGATCGGATATGAACAAATGATTGCGTCGATGGCTGCAGGATTACCATCGGGATATAATGCTGACTTTGGAGAAACCAAAGGACCGTTTATAAAATCATTTGAAATTGTTTTACAAACACTCGAGGTTTTAGAACTTACTGTTAAGTCGATAAAACCAAATACTGAGATTTTAAAAAAAGCAATGACAGCGGAACTCTATGCGACCCATCTTGCCTACCAATATGTAAAAAAAGGTATGCCATTCCGGGAAGCATATGAAAAGGTTGGAAAATCTCTCGATACAATTCCGCAATTTGATCCAATTAAAGTTTTGAAAGAATCATCCCATACTGGAGGAATAGGGAATCTCAACCTAGGAACGTTAACAAAAAAAGTTTTGAAAATCGAAAACGAATGGAAATCAAAACAAAAGAAATTTCAAAATGTTATTAATTATTTATTACATATATGAAAAACACAACAAGCTATGTAAAGGTCGCTTCCTACGAAGCGAAAATCGGTGAGGTTAAAAAAATTTTGCTTATGTATTCTGGAGGACTGGATACCTCAGTCATGTTGAAATGGATTCAGGATAATTATAAAGCAGAAGTGATTACGTTGACCTTAGACATTGGTCAGCAAAAAGACGACCTTGAAGCAGTCAAGAAAAAGGCTCTGAAGTTTGGCGCAGTGAAAGCACTGGTGTATGACGCAAAAGATGAGTTTGCAAACGATTTCCTTGCAAAAGGAATAAAAGCAAACGCGTCATATCAGGGAGATTATCATTTATCAACTCCGATGGGCCGTGCAATACTGGCAAAAAAAGCCGTTGAAGTTGCAAAAAAAGAAGGAGCCGATTGCATAGCGCATGGATGTACTGGAAAAGGAAATGATCAGGTGAGAATAGATGGATATGTTCTCACGTTTGATCCCAAAATGAAAATTATTGCACCGGTTCGGGAGTGGCAGATGGACAGAAATGAAGAAATAAAATATGCTGAAAAGAATGGAATTCCCGTACCAGCATCCAAAGATTTTCCTTATAGCGTTGATGACAATATGTGGGGAATGACCTGGGAAGGCGGAGAGATTGAAGAGCCTGATTTGATCGCGCCTATTGAAAAATTTTTGACAACATATACGTTGGCAAAAAAAGCGCAAGATAAAGAGGAATTTGTAAAATTACAATTTGAAAAAGGAATTCCTGTCGGATTAAACGGAAAAAAGATGACACTTGCCCAACTTATTATTAAATTAAATATGATTGCCGGAAAACATGGAGTTGGAGTGGCTCATTTATTTGAAGACAGACTCGTCGGAGTAAAAAATGGAGGAGTCTATGAGATGCCGTCTGCTCATGTTATTATCAAAGCGCACATGCATCTTGAAAAATATGTTTCGACTCGTCAATTGAACGAGTTGAAAGCAATGATGGATATTAAATGGGCATATCTCTGCTATGCGGCATTATGGTACGATCCCGTAATGAATGCTATCAACGCATTTAACGATAAGGTAAATGAAAAAGTAACCGGTGAAGTTACAGTAAAGCTTTATAAAGGAAGTGCAAAAGCGGTGGCGATGAAATCACCGTACGGACTCGATCATACGTCATTTACCAATGTAGGAGGATACCCATTTAATGTAAATGCAAGCGCAGGATTCACTGAGATTTATTCGTTGCAGATGAAATTGGCGAATCAGGTGAAGGCGCCAAAAAAAATATGAAAAAAGACTTAATTTCTATAACCGATTTATCAGCCAAAGAAATTTGGGAAGTATTAAAATTGGCTAAAAAGCTTAAATCCCAGCAACACTGGGAAAGGCGGGACTAAACTCCTCCTAAAAAACAAAACATTGGCTATGGTTTTTGAGAAGCCAAGCCTTCGGACGCGTTTATCTTTTGAAACAGGAATGACGCAATTGGGTGGTCATGCTATTTATCTTGCGCCGTCTGATATCGGGATGGGAAAGCGAGAATCAATTGGAGATACTGCAAAAGTAATTTCAAGCATGGTAGATGTAATAATGGCGCGTACTTTTAGTCATGAAACAATCGAGAAGCTCGCATATGTTTCATCGGTTCCTGTAATAAACGGTCTATCTGATTTA
>OBEQ011401926.1_pt1 | contig 49720 bp, 51 predicted proteins | sample 1670901 | NCBI WGS metagenome assembly OBEQ01 (sample SAMEA104232315, study PRJEB22302) | groundwater metagenome | biome: forest; feature: aquifer; material: groundwater | place: USA | collected 2011-08-07 | depth 5.4 m
CGGAGTGTTCTCTCAACTCAAAAAATTGATCAAACTACATCAAGGATTGGCTAAAAAAAGGAAGGTAAAATTGATAGATGAATTTTTAGATCAATATAATAAAAAACGATAATTCAGCCTCTCGTTTTTTTCATTACGCCTAATTTTTCAGTTGCAGTATAGATTACAAACTTATTTTGTTATGCTATATAATTGTAAAAACAATACATATATAAGTAATATTGGATTTAGTTAGTTGTTTTTGTACAAAATATTTACCATAATATTGCTAGAATAAGATTTTTATATGTATAAATGGGGAATGAATGAAAGTTTTATTATTAGCAGGGGGCTATGGAACGCGATTGTCAGAGGAGACTGATATCCGCCCAAAACCAATGGTAGACATCGGTGGAAAGCCAATTCTTTGGCATATTATGAAGATTTACAGCCATTATGGCTTTAATGATTTTGTGATTTTACTTGGGTATAAAGGGTACTATATTAAAGAATATTTTGCAAATTATTTTTTACACCAAAGTGATGTAACCATTAATATGCAAAACGGAAAAATGGAAGTTTTAAATAATTCAAGCGAACCTTGGAAGGTAACATTGCTGGATACCGGTCTTGAAACGATGACGGGTGGCCGTGTAAAAAGAGCGCAAGATTTTATCGGGGATAAGCCGTTTATGCTGACGTATGGGGATGGTGTTAGCGATATTAATATAGCTGAATTGGTGGCATTCCACAAATCTCACGGAAAAGCGATGACGATGAGTTCGACCCAGCCTGAAGGTCGGTTCGGTGCTTTAAATATAGAAGACAATGGACAAGTTACCCACTTTTTGGAAAAGCCAAAAGGGGATGGTGGATGGATTAATGTCGGATTTTTTGTTTGTGAACCTAAAGTTTTTGATTATATAGTAGAGGGTGACAGTACGGTATTTGAGCAAGCTCCCCTTCAAAATCTTGCCCAAGAGGGCGAAATTATGACCTATAAACATCATGGATTTTGGAAACCGATGGACAGTTTAAAAGATAAAAATGACTTAAATAAATTATGGGATACGAAAAAAGCTCCTTGGAAAGTTTGGTAATGCAAACTCTTTTTGGTGGTATGTACAAGGGTAAAACGGTTCTGGTGACCGGGCATACGGGGTTTAAAGGCTCTTGGCTTGTCTATTGGCTAAACGAAATGGGTGCCGAAGTAATCGGTTACTCACTTCCGGCACCGACTGAACCGAATCATATTGAGCTGCTCAATCTTGATATTATCTCTATTGTCGGAGATATTCGGGATTTAGATAGATTAAATCAAACTTTTACAATGTATAAACCGGATATTGTATTTCATCTTGCGGCTCAGCCATTGGTACGTCTTTCGTATGAAAATCCAATCGAAACCTATGAGACTAATGTGATCGGAACTCTCAAGGTATTTGAAGCATGCCGTGCAAACGGCGTAAAAGCGATTGTCAATATCACGAGTGATAAAGCATACGAAAACCGTGAATGGGTATGGGGCTATCGTGAAAACGATCCGATGGGGGGGTATGATCCCTACAGCTCGTCCAAAGGGTGCGCCGATCTCCTTGCCAACTCGTATCGAAGTTCTTATTTTAATCCGCACGAGTACAAAAAATCGCATCACACTCTTGTGGCATCTTGTCGTGCGGGAAATGTGATCGGAGGAGGTGATTGGGCAAAAGATCGACTTGTGACCGATATTATGCTCTCCGTTTCGTCAGCTAAAAAAGTGAGTATTCGTAATCCTTCTGCAACTCGGCCGTGGCAACATGTCTTAGAGCCTTTGAGTGGTTATCTCGCTATCGGGCAAAAGTTGCTCGAAGAGAGGATTGAATTTGGTGAAGCATGGAATTTTGGCCCTAGTGATGAGGGGAGTATCACCGTCGAAGAAGTGGTAAACCATGTCAAAAAATATTGGGACAAAATCGATTACGAGATCAATCGTGATCCGAACCAGCTGCATGAAGCCAATCTTTTAAAATTGGACTGTTCTAAAGCGCATATCAAACTGCATTGGAAAGATGTATGGGATAGTGAAACGACATTTGAAAAAACAGTGAAATGGTATAGAGCTTTTTACGAAAGCAATACGGTAGCGACTGCGCAAAATTTAGATGATTACATTACAGATGCAAAAGTAAAAAAATTAGCATGGACAAGAGGAAAATAATGACCCCAGCAGAACAACTAAAACAAGAGATTTTGGCAAAAACCAAAGAGTATTACGAATTAGTGCATAAACCTATACAAACTAAAGAGTTCGTAGCAGGTAAAAGCCGCGTTAACTATGCAGGCCGTGTTTTTGATGAAAAAGAGATGGTCAATCTCATCGACAGTTCCCTTGATTTTTGGCTGACGTATGGCGATTATTCAAAACAATTTGAAAAAAAACTTGCCGATTTTTTAGGGGTTCGCTGGACATTTTTGGTCAACAGTGGCAGTTCGGCAAACTTGCTTGCATTTTATGCTCTTACCTCTCCGCTTCTCGGCGATCGTCAGGTCAAGCGCGGGGATGAAGTGATTACGGTTGCTGCAGGATTTCCCACTACGGTTGCCCCAATCGTTCAATACGGCGCAGTTCCTGTTTTTGTTGATATGGAATTAACTCACTTCAACATTGATGTAACGCAACTTGAAAAGGCACTTAGTCCAAAAACCAAAGCAGTTATGATCGCCCATACTCTCGGTAACCCTTTTAATCTTCGAGCAGTAAAAGAGTTCTGTGATAAACACAACCTGTGGCTGATTGAGGATAATTGTGATGCTTTAGGTTCTACCTATGAGGGGAAACCGACTGGGACATGGGGAGATATCGGTACCTCGAGCTTTTACCCGCCGCACCACATGACGATGGGTGAGGGGGGAGCAACTTATACCGACAATCCACTCCTCAAAAAAATTATGCTCTCTATGCGTGACTGGGGGCGCGATTGCTGGTGTGAAAGTGGTATCGATAATACCTGTGGATGCCGTTTTTCTCAGAGCTTCGGGACATTGCCAAAAGGGTATGATCATAAATACGTCTACAGCCATTTTGGATTTAATCTCAAAGTCTCTGATATGCAAGCTGCAATCGGTGTTGCACAACTTGAGAAATTTCCGACTTTCGTCGAAAAGCGGAAAGAAAATTTCACTAAACTTTACGAAGGATTGAGTGGAATTGATGAATTAATTCTAAATTCTGCGACACCAAACAGTGATCCGAGCTGGTTTGGATTTATGATTACCCTTAAAGATGGTGTAAGATTTAGCCGTAATGAACTCGTGGAATATCTTGAAAATTCGAATATCCAAACCCGTAATCTTTTCGCTGGAAATATGCTTCGTCACCCGATGTTTGATAGTATGGTTGAAGGGGTTGATTATCGTGTTATCAATGAATTACCCAATACTGATAAAATCATGAATGACAGCTTTTGGATCGGACTCTATCCGGGAATGGGAGATGAAGCGATTGCTTATATGGTGGCTAAAATCCGGGAGTTTGTGAAATGATGATACGGGTAGCAGATTATATTGCCAAATTTTTAGCGGAGCATAACGATACGGCTAAAACCGTTTTTTTGGTTTCCGGTGGTGGGAATATGCACATTATCGACGGAATTGGTAAGAACTCTGCACTAAAGTATGTGTGTAATCATCATGAACAGGCGTGTGCAATTGCTGCGGAAGGGTACGCCCGCGTATCTAACAAGATCGGTATTGCGATTGTAACGACCGGTCCCGGTGGAACCAATGCGATGACCGGAGTCCTGGGGGCATGGACCGATTCGATCCCGATGCTGATAATCTCGGGTCAAGTTAAATTGGTCACGACGATTGCCTCGCAACCGGAATTAAATCTTCGCCAAATCGGAGATCAGGAGATCAATATTGTCGATATGGTCAAACCGGTTACCAAATATGCGGTGATGGTTACCGATAAAAATGATATTCGTCGTCATCTTGAAGAAGCCGTATATCTTGCCAAACACGGTCGTCCGGGTCCCGTTTGGATCGATGTGCCGTTGGATATTCAAGGAGCCATGGTAGAGGAAGAGGCTTTAGAACGCTTTACCCCGCCGACTGAACCGATATATGATTGTCAAATTAATGCGGTTATTGAAGCACTTAAAACAGCGAAACGTCCCGTTATTATCGCCGGAAATGGAATTACCCTTGCGGACGGTGTTGAAACATTTCGAGAGTTGGCGGCTAATCTCAATATCCCAGTTATCAGTACGTTTGCACGATATGATATTGTTAAAGATGATGACTCCTTCTATTTCGGACGATCCGGTTCTCTCGGTCATCGTGCCGGAAACTTTGTTGTCCAAAATAGTGATTTGATTATTGCAATCGGCGCGCGGCTTAATATTCGCGTTGTCAGTTATAACTGGGAGTTCTTTGCCCGTGAAGCGAAAAAAATCGTGGTTGATATCGATCCGAATGAGTTAAAAAAGCATACGGTTGATATCGACATTCCGGTAGAAGCCGATGCAAAAGTTTTCTGTAGTGAACTTTTACATGCAATCACTACTTCAGAGCTGCCATCATATACTACATGGATCGAACGGTGTAAAGCGTATCGTAACGATTTTCCGACGATTACTCCTGAACGTCAAACGGTTAGCGGATATGTCGATTCATATAATTTTTACGATGTCTTCTCAAACGTTTCTAGAGATAATGATATTTTTGTTTTTGGAAACGGTACGGCATGCGTCGCATCGTATCAGAGTTTGCGTTTACGAAAAAATCAAAAAGTGGTTGTTAACTCTGGCTGTGCGTCGATGGGATACGATGTTCCTGCCGCTATTGGAGCGTGTTATGCAAATGCGAAACATGACGTGATCTGTGTGACAGGAGATGGAAGTCTGCAGATGAATATCCAAGAGTTTCAAACTATTATTCATAATCAGCTCCCTATTAAACTGTTCATCCTTAACAATGACGGTTATATCTCTATCCGAAATGTGCAGGGAGGCTATTTTAAAGGGCATTACGTTGGTTCAACCCATGAGAGCGGTATTAGCTGCCCTGATACGATTAAGATTGCACAGGCATACGGTTTTACAACCTATAAAATTGAGAATCAGGACAATCTTGCCAACGAGATAAGCAAAGTGCTTGCGATGGAAGGTCCAGTAGTGTGTGAGGTGATGCTCAGTCCAACTGAAAAAATGGAGCCTAAACTTTCATCTGAGGTTAAGCCGGATGGACGGATGGTTTCCAAACCGTTGGAAGATATGTTTCCATTTTTAGAGAGAGAAACATTTAAAGCCAACATGATTGTAAAGACGATCGATGAATAAGCAAACCGTTCTAATTACCGGAGCATCCAAAGGGATCGGAAAAGCGATTGCCGACCTTTTGAATGAAAATAATATTTATGATGTATTAACGCCGTCTCATCATGATCTTGATCTCTCTAAGAGAGAGTCGATTCGAAGCTATTGTCAAAAGCATCCTAATATTGATATTTTGATCAATAACGCAGGGATCAATATCCTTGGTGCGGTGGATAGCCTCAGTGATGACGATATGGATGCGATGCTGGGAACCAATCTTATCGGTCCGATTGCTCTTATTCGCGAAATGGTTCCGTCTATGAAAAATGCAGGGCATGGGAAAATAATCAATATCAGCTCGATTTGGGGAGTACGATCCAAAGAAAACAGGACACTCTATTCGGCAACCAAATTTGCTCTTAACGGAGTAACAAAGGCGCTAGCACGAGAACTTGGGGCATATAATATTCTTGTTAATTCTGTTTGCCCGGGATATGTCAATACTGAATTGACACAAAAAAATGTTCCCCATGAGGAACAAATCAAGATCAAAGCAACGATCCCTCTAGGTCGTTTTGCTGAACCCGATGAGATTGCCCAGACGGTAGCTTTTTTGATTTCCAAAAACAACACCTATATCACGGGACAAACAATTATTATTGACGGAGGTTTCTTGGCATGACACAACTTCAAATACACTCCAATCTTAGAGATTATACGGTTTCGTTTGAAGAAAATTTTGATTTTTTAAGATCATTTACGGCAATTGAGCATAAATGTATTATGATCGATCGGAACGTTGCTGCACTGTATCAAGATAAATTTAACGATGTGTTTAAAGAACATGAAGTGATTTTATTTGATGCACTTGAGGAAAATAAGACTCTCGAGTATGCGAGTATATTGATCGAACAGATTATTTCTCAAGCCGCTAAAAAAAATCTGACAATTATTTCGATAGGGGGGGGGATCACACAAGATTTGACCGGTTTTGTCGCATCGACACTCTATCGCGGGGTAAACTGGATTTTTGTCCCGACGACATTTTTAGCGCAGACAGACAGCTGCATCGGCAGTAAGACATCGATCAATTTTAAGTCCTTTAAAAACCTATTAGGGACATTTTATCCACCGTCAAAGATTTATATTAATCCCGCTTTTCTACAAACGCTCACACCGCTTGATTTTTACAGCGGGATCGGGGAAACAATCAAATTTCAGCTGATGAAAGAGGAAGAGAATAAAAACTTTGATCAGGTTATAGAAACAATCGAAAAAGCAAAACAAGACCGTACCAAGTTATTGCCGTTGATTGAAGACAATATGCGAGTTAAGCTCTCATACATGGAGGGTGACGAATTTGATCAGGGACGTCGAAACTTGCTCAATTACGGGCATTGTCTCGGTCATGCGCTTGAAACGGTAACGGATTATTATGTTCCGCACGGTATTGCGGTGACGGTAGGGATGATTTTTGCCAATGCCGTTTCTTTAAAACGGGGATGGATGAGCGAAGCATTCTTTGATCATCTAAATAAAAAGTTATTTGTACCTAATATACCGTTAGTTCTCGAAGCTAGCCATTTTGACCGAGAACGCTTATTGCAAGCGATGAAAAATGACAAAAAACGGATTGGTAAAGCACTGACTGCCATTATTCCGGACAGTGCTTTTGTGATGCAAAAGATGGATGATGTGAGTGAAGAAGAATTTGATGATGCATTAAACAGGACGATGAAACTACTAACGGAGAAAAAATAATGAACAGTATCGAACGAGAAATGGTTGAAGTCTTAAAAACACTTCGTGACGAATACGGTGTTTTTGAAATCAAAGCGGAGTTTGAAGCCGAAGGGAGCCGTATCGAAGAGATGATGCGTCTTAAAGATATTACGTCCAAAGTAGATTTGCCAATTATTTTGAAAATAGGGGGAGTAGAAGCAATCACCGATATTTACAATGGCCTCTCTATCGGTGTGAAGGGTATTATTGCACCGATGGCAGAAAGTGCTTTTGCCGTATCGAAATTTCTAAGCTCAATTGAAACCTTTGTTGCAGAAGACAACCGTGAAGATGTTGATTTTGCGATTAACATTGAAACGCAGACAGCCTATGAAAACCTGGATAAAATCTTTGCTCTAGATAAGCTTCCTCTTTTATATGGAATCACTATCGGACGAGTCGATATGGTTGGTTCCATGGGATATGACCGCAGTAAAGTGGATGGGGAAGAGATTTCGTCAATGTGTCGGACAATTTTCCAAAAGGCTCGTGAAAAAAATCTCAAGACAGGATTAGGCGGGGCAATATCAACCGGATCGATCTCTCTTATTAAGTCATTAATGGATGACGCTCTGATTGATAAATATGAAACACGAAAAGTTGTTTTTGCCGCAGAAGCCATTCGCAATGATCCCGAAGCAGGAATCCTAAAAGCGATCGAATTTGAGCTTCTTTGGCTTAAGAGTAAGCGTCGTTATTATGCCGGTATTAAAGCCGAAGATGAACACCGTATTGAAATGTTGGAAAAACGATTAGCGCAAAAATGAATTATGTTTTAATCGAAATAGTGCATTAATAAGTGTTTGCAAAACAAAGGAAATTAACGATGAATGATATTAGTAGAATATTAATAACTGGAGCAGATGGTATGCTCGGAATAGCTTTTAAAAAAATATTATCTGAAGAATACCCTTTAATTGATGTCCAAGCTTTGTCGAAAGATATTTTAGACATAGAAGATTATGATAAAGTGATGTCATATAAAGAATACTGCCCTCATGTAATAATTCATTGTGCAGCAATTGTAAATGCTGATTACTGTGAAGTAAATTATGAAAAAGCTTATAAAACGATGATTAATGGAACAAAAAATATTATTGAGTTAGCAAACATATGTAATGCAAAAATTTTTTATCCCCAGTCATTTTTAATTTTTGATGGAAAGATCAATCCTGTCAATGAGGAAACTTTACCTAATCCATTATCCACTTATGGTAAACTCAAATATGAAAGTGAAAAACTTATTTTAAATACTGCAAAAAAATCTTTAATTGTACGAATGGGTGGTTTTTTTGGTGGAGATAATAAAGATAAAAATTTTGTAGGTAAAATTGTACCTGATATTTTAGATAGAATTAAAAATAATATTAATGAAATTGATGTGGGAAATAGAGTATGGCAACCAACATATACAGAAGATCTTGCCTCAAATTCTATCTTACTGATTATGCATGATAAAAATGGAATATATAATATGGCTTCACATAATGAGACATCATTTTATTACTTTACAACAAAAATTGTAGAGTATTTAAATTTACATTCTTTAATGAAAGTTAATGAAGTGCCTTCTCTTCAGTTTGATAACTCTGAAAATGCTAAAAGACCTCATAATATTATATTAATTAATGAAAGATTGGTCAAAGAAGGATTAGATAGACAAGGCAATTGGGAAAAATCACTAAAAAAATATTTAACGAGTGAATATTATTCAAAAATAAAGGAAATGATCCAATGAAAATAAATGTACTAGAAGAGTTTTATAATAAATCGTTTGGAACTTTGAAAAATCGAGTTACTATGAGTCCTATGACTAGAGGATTTGCCGATAAAAATCATTGTGCAACACAAGAGATAAGCGAATATTACATAAGAAGAGCTGCAAATGGTGTAGCAGTAATTATTACAGAAGGCATTGTTATCCATTCATCAGCTGATGGATATTTAAATGTACCACATATTGAGACTATCGAGCAAGCTAATAGTTGGAAAGCTACAATTGATGGCGTGCATAGGAATAATTCTAAAATTGTTGCACAATTATGGCATTGTGGCAGAATTTCTCATTCAGATTTTACAGGTGGGATAGCTCCCGTAAGTTCCACCAATGTAGCTGCAGAAGGTATTAACAGACAAAATAATAAACCTTACGGTCAACCTAGAGCACTAAAAACTGAAGAAATTTCTCAAATTATTGATCTATACATTGAAGCTACAAAAAAAGCTCTTGATGTCGGATTTGATGCTGTCGAAATTCATATGGGGCATGGTTACTTGATTGACCAATTTTTTGATTCTAGAATAAATGATAGAAAAGATAAATATGGTGGTAGCGTTGAAAATAGATGTCGATTTGCATTAGAATTAATTCACGCATTAGTTGAAAAATTCGCTTCAGAAAAAATAATTATAAGAATATCGCCATCTAGGTTTATGAATGCAATTTATGAATGGCCTGACCTAGATGAAATGCTAGTCTATTTTATAAATGAGCTCAATAAAACTGATTTAAGTATGATAGATGTAAGTTGTGCTAACGCAAATTATTTTGATACATCAGGCAAGATAATAAGAAAAATGAGAGATATTGGATGGAATAGAAGTATTATTGGTGGGGCATCATTAACACTGTCAGAAGCAAATCAAGAAGCATCTGAATCTTATTTAGATTTAGTCACATGGGGAAGAAATATATTAGCTAATCCTGATTTTGTTGAAAAATTAAATAATAATATAGACCCTATCGCTATGACAAATGAGATTAGGGATGTTTTATATTAAAATAAAGCATGAAATAAAAGGAAACCATTTTGGATAATAAAGAACAAATATTCATCGAAGACATAGAGGATATAGTAAAACGGTGTGAAAATATTTGGTTATTGTTGAGTAATAGTACAATATATATTACTGGAGGAACTGGCTTTATTGGAACTTGGATATTAGAATCTCTCTACAGTGCTAATATTACTTATAATTTGAATATTAAAGCTGTTATATTGACTCGAAATATTAATACTTTCAGAGAAAAAGCCCCTCATCTAGTAGATTACACAAATTTTACATTTGAAGTAGGCGATATAAGATATTTTAAAAGTAAAGCTGTAGGATGTGATTATATCATTCATGCTGCAACGGATGCGAGTGCTGAACTAAATGAGAAAAATCCCAAACTTATGTATGAAACTATTTTAGAGGGAACAAAAAATATTCTTGAGTTCGCTGTAGATATGAAAATTAAAAAAATTCTATTTTTAAGTTCGGGAGCTATTTATGGTCAACAACCATGGGAAATGACCCATATTTCTGAATCTTGGAATGGATCACTTGACTGCAAAGATGTTAAAAATACTTATGCAGAAGCCAAAAGAGCAGCAGAGTTACTTTGCTCCATCTATATAAAACAATTTAATCTAAATATAACAACGGCAAGAATTTTTTCATCAATTGGCCCTTATTTACCAATTAATACACATTTTGCAATAGGTAATTTTATTCTTAATAGCATAGAAAAAAAGCCAATAATTGTAAAAGGTAATGGATTGCCTTGCAGGTCATTTTTATATATTTCCGATATGACAGTTTGGCTTTGGAATATGCTTGTTTACGGAGAAAATGCCAAAGCATATAATGTAGGCTCAAGAAAGTCAATTTCCATAAAAGACTTAGCTAAAAAAGTTTCAGAAACCCTAGATGGCAATGAATATCAGATATTGGGCGAAGATGATAAAGGATGGAATTTAGGACGTTATGTACCAGACAATACTTTAATTAAATATGAATTAAATGTTGAGGAGAAAATTTCATTAGATGAAGCTATCTTGAGAACTGCAGTTTGGAATGGTTGGATAAAGGCTTGATATTATAATGCCATGAAATTTCAAAACAACAAAAAATCTTGTTTTTATTTACAAAAAGCTAAAATATATAGCCATAATTGGAGACACAATGAGTCGTGCTGATAAGATGCAAGGTGATATTTTGGAAAAAAATGTCATTGCAAAAGAAACATGAAGCAATTTTTGACTCGCCACGAGCAAAAAATTCGTTATTTGATTATCGGGGGATGGAATACTGTTTTTGGGTACGGGATATTCGCGGCTTTGTACTTTTGGTTTGCAAGCTCGATCCATTATTTGGCAATTCTCTCTATCAGCTATGTTCTTAGTATTACCAACGCTTATATTGGATATAAACTTTTTGTCTTTAGGACTAAGGGCAATATCCTCCGAGAATATTTTCGTTTCTACCTCGTTTATGGAGTGTCATTTATCTTTAATTTGACAATGCTTCCTCTGTTTGTCGAGACATTTAGTCTCAATATGTATGTTGCACAGGCGATAGTGACGGTGATAACCATACTCGGCAGTTATGTGTTACATAAAAAATTTTCGTTTAAAGGGAAAGAATGACTTTACTACGAAAAAATGTCGGACTTATCTACATCTTATTAGTTGCAATACAAGTAGTACTAATTGCTCATTATGCAGTAAAATTTTTCCAAATAGCAGTTCCAGATTATTTTTATTTTGAAAGCGTAGTCATTTATTTTAATGATCAAAAACGTATAGAATTGTTTGAATACATCATCGGAATTATATCTCTGGGTGTATATTTTTTTGGAATTATATTTCTAGAGCCACTCGTCAGCCCAAAGATTAAACGGTATGCTAAAGCGGTTTTATCCGGTATATTCAACAAAAAAAATAAAAAACTCATTGTTATCATAGGTTTTATTATTATAGTATCACCTCTGTTGATTTACTTTGTGGGTAAATCATTTGCAAGTAAGTTATTGTTTCAATCAATAATTTTTATGCTAAGTATAGCTTTCCCATTTTGGCATTATTTTGCACAGTATTACAAGCAGAATACTATTAAATGGTTTTATGACAGATTTAATAATAAGCCAAAACAAGATCTGTTTTTTACTAAAAACTATTTTTTTGCAGCTATCTTGTTGATTGCATTTTTGCAGTTGACATATCTATTTTATGATCCGATCGTGAATCGCCCAAAAATTATCAATGAGTATTTCAATATTCCTGAAACGACGATACTCAAGGATAAACATAGTTATGATAATACTATGTTTTGGCAGACAAAGCTTCCTTCGGCGGTAACATTTAAAAACGATATTAGGAATGATGAAATTTTTTCCAATTGTGTCGTTAATACTCCTGAAGAGCTGCGCGTCATGGAGCCAGCTATGCTAGAAAGCGGAGTCTCATACGATCCTCGTCGTCATTTGTTTTGTATTAACGGATTATTGGATTTAAAAAGTTTTGACGGTGTGCAAAATTCTGAACTATATCATATTCTCCAACAGGGACACTATAAAGCGTATGAATTAGAAATGTTATCCCTCTCACATAATGATAAAGATTTTTTATCCTATAATAAATTCGAAATATATTGGCAGATTTTGAGTCGAGGTGTGATTCATCATAATAGTTTTTTGTTTATTCCGATAGCGGATTTTTCGCAGGATAAAAATATCAGTAGGATCAATGCTCAATATGGCTTGGGCGGTGCATGGGTATTTCAAAAACTATTAGCTGAATTCGATTCAATTTCTTTGGATGGATGGTTAAAGCTTTCGTACTTATTTTACTATCTTTATTTTGCTATTTTTATAGGGGTTGTTTTTGCAATCACCCGTAATCTTATGTGGACAACAATCATTTTTTTATTCTCCTTGACCGTTGTTAACTATCGTGGATATGACTTTTTACTGCTTCCTCCCGGAGAGTCTCCTTGGCGCCATTTTTTTGATATTTTTATTGTGTATCTCTTATTCGTGTATGCTCATTATAGACGTATTGCTTTTTATATAGCCGCACTTCTTTTGGGCATTGTTTCAATCGTCTTAAATCCTCAGATAGGGTTGATGATATTTATCGCCACAGCCGTATCGGGAGCATTTTATGCTTATAGAGAACAATGCAGACCGAAGTTAACACTAATTCTTTCTTTGGTGGCTTTTCTGATAGCTGGGGCTATTTTTGTACTGACATCGAGTGCTAATGATTTGGCAAGCTATTATCTAGATGGAGTCATAGGTTTTCCTATCTCATTTTCCAAAATGTTTAAAATATTTCTAATGATTATTATAGGATATGTACTGTTATGGAAGGTTTTAAAAGATCGATTGACAACTAATTACTCACATTTAATATTTTTATTTCTATATGTTCAAGCATTACTCGTGTATGTTGTATGGCATTTCGAGTCTAATGGGTTTAAGGCCAGAGCATTTATTTATGTATTAATGGTCGGGTTGCTTGCATTTCATTTTCGCAACATTATTGCTCAGCGGTATAAATATTACATTACAATGGCTGTTGTCAGTATAGCAATGATTGTCTATTTCGACAGCGTGTCTGGAGTATTAAAGAGCAAACGCCAATATGAAAAAATATTTGATCGTCACGTAACCTATGCATGGAATATGGACCGTGCCCATATTATCTCAACGATGAATCCGATATATTTTCAAAACGGGGTAGATTTGATCCAAAAATACAGCGAAGATCATAATGGGATCTATATTGTCTCGGAGTACGATAATTTCTTGCCATTTTTGGCACATAAATACAGTCTAATGCCATTTTTTGATATGAAATGGTATTTGATCACGCCAAAAGAATTGAACAAAAGTATTGGGGTATTAAAAACAAATAAACCTAAATATCTATTTGTTGATACTGGTATCGATCGTAATCTAAATAATGAAATTATCGATCCAAATTTTCCGGAAATTGGATATCTCAATCAAGAATCGATTTGGCGGGCACAACGACTCAAACTAATGAATAAAATTTTTCAAAGTGTTGCTTCTGATTATGAATTAGTCGAAAAAGGCTATTTGATTTCAGTTTATAAAAAAGTACGATGAAACATTTTATTATTGCCATTGTCGTTCTATTGATGACGTTATTCGCTACATTAGTATATGAACTAAAGTGGGATAAAATTCGTGAAAAGTCGATAAACGTTAAAATCTTTTCATATTTACATGATGCCCCCGTCAAAGAGCTTATTCTTAATGACACAAATGGAACAGATGAGATCAGTTTACAGTTTAGTTTTAGGGTTGATGAGTTTAAAAACTATGAAAATATTTTTCAAACAGCTTCGGTCAATGATGGTTTCCGAATGGAAATTAATAATACAGGTGCTTTAGCACTTGTCTTTTCGACAGATAAGGGATTGGATGCTATTCAAGTTGATCAGAATGTAAAAAAAGGTGTTTGGAATGATGTTATTATTCATTATGATCGGGAGAAAGTTTTAAAAGTTTATTATAATAAACAGAGCATTTTTAATGGTATCCGGCCTGACATAAAAGTCAAAATAAATGAGATTGTCATAGGTCAAGGTTTTAGTGAAGAAAGACCGTTTTTAGGTGATTTGAAAAATTTTAATATCCAATATAGTATATTCAACATACGACCGCATAGTGATTTTTATATTGGATTGATCCAACTTCTTCTAATTGTTAGTATTGTATTACTTCTGATAAAAACTTTTATGATATCGTCGTATGGAAAAATAATAATTGAGCGTATATTTGTCAATTATACCGCTTTTTTAGTATTTATCGGCGCTGGTGTGGTGGCGCTTGTGGCATTAAATTCATTTTATTGCATTATTATGGGAGCTGTCGGATATACTGAATATCCTTACACAAACTTTTTATTTCCCTCAGAAGATCGTTTTGCCGATTTGATTAAAATTGCAATTTCATTTACCACGCCATTGGCTGGAGTGATCGATTATAACAAAATTGCTCAATGGCCTGAAATTTTTCAGGGGTATTTTTTTCACAATCCGTATGGCGGCATAGATGCGATTCAAAAAGGAGAACTCAGTCATATACTTGGAGCTCCATTTGGTCACTTGTATGAAGTATTAAATGGTTATATAGCATTTGTAGTTTCTCCGACTTTTTTATATGCATTATATGCGCTACTCTACATCCTTAGCATAAGCATGATGGTACATCTTCTAAAGAAAAAATATAAAATTAGCATGGCATGGATGTTAGCCGGAGTATTTATTTTTTCTTATCCGGGATTATATATTTTTATTCGTGGGCACTTTTTTTCTGGATTTGCTGTGATGATTCTTTCTTTGGGGATTATATCTTTAATTTTAGGGAAGCAGCGTATGAGCTGGATTGCTTTTGGAATTGCAATGAATATGCGTCCAAATTTCGTTTTATTTGCTCCGTTGATTTATTCAGCTATAAAAACTCCGAGAGAATTTTTTGTTTATTGTTTTAAACTAGGAGTTTGGAGTATTATACTCTTGAGTTTGTTTTATTGGGCAATGTATACATTGTATCCTGGCTATACGTTTACGCATACTTTAGAAGCAACACGAATATATGATACATCATATAATTATGGGAATGCAGGTTTAGCCTTTGGCTCATCGCTATATGGTAGTCTTTATGGTGCTGCGAAGCTTTATGGTATTAATCCACAGTTAATGACTCCTATAGGACATACAACAGCAGTTATGAGTTTTTTGATGCTTTCAGTTGGTATCTTATTGCGGCGGTTTAGTGCGGTAGAGGCAACATTTCTATTGAGTTGCTTTTATGCATTATTTACTCCTGTACTTGGTGATTATCAACTTCTTATTTTTGCGTTACCACTAGTAGTGTATTTATTAGCAAAAAATTATTTTTGTGTGGATACAAAGGAACATGTTTTTGTGATAGGAGTTGCTACAATCTTATTGATATCACCTAAAAACTATGTTTACATTGAAGATTTAAAAATATACAGTCAAGTTTTTATAAATCCTAGTATTATGGCTATTGCATCATTTTATGTATGGTGGAATCGGATGAGAAGAGGCAAAATACAATATTACGATCTATTGATGGTATATATTGGAAAAAATTGGATAAATTATCTCACCAGGAAGAGTAGTGTTGTATGAATAGTAATCCATATGTTTCAGTTATTATTCCTGTTTATGGATGTTGCAAAAGTTTAAATGTATTGCATGAAAGGTTACAAAAAGTATTGACATTGATTACTAATGATTTTGAAATTATTATGATTAATGATTCAAGCCCTGATGACGCTTGGAATACAATTAAAACTCTTGCTCAAAAGGACAATAGAGTTAAAGGAATGAATTTATCTCGAAATTTTGGACAGCATTACGCAATTACCGCAGGTTTGGAACATGCTAATGGGGAATGGATTGTAGTCATGGATTGCGATTTGCAAGATCAGCCTGAAGAGATACTGAAACTATATAATAAAGCACAAGAAGGTTACGATATTGTATTCGGCCAAAGAAATAATCGAAAAGATAGTTTTGTAAAAAAAGCATCGTCTAGGTTATTTTATAAATTACTAAGTTATTTAACCGATACGCCACAAGATGCCGCAATAGCTAATTTTGGAATATATCATAAAAAATCAATAGATGCAGTACTGATGATGAGTGATAAAATCAAATATTTTCCAGTCATGATAAGGTGGGTTGGTTTTAAAAGTTGTGGAATAGAAATAGAACACTTAGAGAGAGAAATAGGAAAGTCTTCTTATTCATTTTCAGCATTATTAACATTGGCCATTGACATCATGCTTTCATTCTCAGATAAACCTTTAAAAATTGCTGTAAAAACAGGGTTTATGATTTCTATGATTTCATTTGTTATTTCATTTTTCGTTCTTATTAAGGCACTTCTTAATGACATAATAATTCCAGGCTGGGCAAGTACTATTATGTCATTATGGTTTTTAAGTGGATTGATTATTATGCTACTTGGGATAGTTGGCATATATATCGGAAAAACTTTTGATCAAACTAAAAATCGTCCACTTTACATCGTTAAAGAAGTCATATGAAAATTGTTTTATATTTAATGAATGAAAAAGGAAAAATGACCTTAGAAAAGATTTGTGAGTATTTTGGTGCAAAGACTATTGTAGCTGTAATCAGTAGTAGGGATCAAAATGTAAAAAATGATTATTACGATGAGATACAGAATATTTGCTTTAATCAAAAAATAGCTTTTTTCGACCGTCATGAAAATATTTCTATTAATGATGAAATTTTTTGCTTAGCTGTTGGATGGCGTTGGATTATTACTCCAAGCGAAAAGCTCATTATATTTCATGACTCTCTCCTGCCAAAATATCGTGGTTTTGCTCCACTGGTAAACTCATTGATTAATGGTGAATCTGAAATAGGAGTATCAGCATTATTTGCAAGTAATGAATATGATAGAGGAAATATTATTGCTCAAAAATGTCTGCCAATAACTTATCCTATTAGAATAGAAGAAGCTATTTTAAAAATAGCCCCACTTTATCAGACATTGGCTATAGAAGTTGTAGAAGCTATACAAAAAGGTTCTTTGTATGGTGTACCTCAGAATGAAATTGATGCTACTTATAGTATTTGGCGTGATGCAGATGATTATCATATTAATTGGAATGAGGATGCAGCAACAATCGTACGATTTATCAATGCAGTAGGCTTCCCTTATACGGGTGCATTTAGTTTGATGAATGATGAAAAAGTTTATATTTTAGAAGCCATAGAAATGGCTGATATCCAATTAGAACTTCAACATCCAGGTAAAGTCATATTTACTGAAGGTGATTTTCCAGTTGTAATAGCAGGCCAAGGTTTAGTGAAAATATTAAAAATGATTGATGGTAATGGTCATAACCTACTGCCATTAAAATATTTTAGAATTAGGTTTAAGTAATGGGTTATTTATATATTTTAGGAACAATTTTGTTTACTGTTTATGGACAACTTGTACTTAAATGGCGAATAGTGAAATATGGTGTACTTCCTGATCTATTTTTAGAAAAACTCATTTTCTTATTTAAATTGCTTTTTGATCCCTTTATTTTTAGTGGTTTTACTGCGGCATTCTTAGCTTCATTTTTTTGGATGGCGGCAATGACAAAGTTTGAACTTTCTCATGCATATCCTATTATTGTGGGGGGATTAGCTTTGTTAACAAGTTTATTTGCAATAATTTTTTTAAAAGAAGCAATTACAATTTATAAAATTATTGGGATTGCATTAATTATCTGTGGTGTATATTTTATAAGCAGGTCTAGCTGATGATATTGGAACATTACAAAGAATTCAATGGTATTAAAATCTTTAACGAAAATATAAATGAAGACCACCAAGACTATAATGCAAAAGGGCTAGATAACATTTTTGCACAAGAAGAAAAGCATTTTTGGTTTATTGCTAGAAAAGAATTTATTTACATACAAATGCTCAAATTTATATCTAAAGTTTCTAAGATTATTGAGATAGGGGCAGGTACTGGGAATGTCTCAAGATACTTAAAATATAATGGATATAAAAATATATGCGCTGGAGAAATGCATTTAAATGGTTTAGAGTATGCAATAAATTATGGCATAGAAAATTGTTATCAATTTGATTTATTAAGGGCACCTTTTGAAAATGAATTTGATACTGTGTGTCTGTTTGACGTATTAGAGCATATTGAAGATGATACTGTAGCTTTAGAAAATATTTGGAGAATGCTAACAATAGAAGGTAGCCTCATATTGACTGTTCCAGCTCATAAGTGGCTTTGGAATCGTGATGATGCAATAGCAAAACATAAAAGAAGATATACAAAAAATGAGTTGATTAAAAAACTTGAAAATAATGGTTTTGATATTTTAGTTTCTCGTTATTTTTTTATAATTATTGTTCCTTTGTTATTTTTACGACGAATTTTCAATAGAGATGATGGCCGTGATATGACCATGGCGGAGTATGATAAAGAGATAGTGATGGATCCAATATCAAATGCAGTTTTACTTTTATTGTCAAGAATTGAAAATAGATTAAATGCATTTTTACCGAATTTCTTTGGTGGAAGTTTATTTATTATTGCGAGAAAAAAATGATACCATTTAATAAACCTCCTTTTACTGGGAATGAAGAACAATATATTTTGGCGTCGATACGTAGTTCAAAAATATCAGGTGACGGTGAATTTACCAATCGGTGTCATCAATGGTTTGAAAAAAACTAGACTGTAAAAAAGCTCTTTTAACCACTTCTTGCACACATGCTCTTGAAATGGCAGCGATTCTTATTGATATAAAAGAGGGTGATGAAGTCATTATGCCCAGCTATACATTTGTCAGTACAGCGAATGCTTTTGTGCTTCGCGGAGCAAGAATCGTTTTTGTCGATATTAGACCTGATACGATGAATATCGATGAAACTCTCATTGAAGCAGCTATTACCGCGAAAACTAAGGCAATCGTTCCAGTGCATTATGCAGGTGTCGGGTGTGAAATGGACGTAATCATGGATATTGCCTCTTGTCATGGACTTTTTGTGGTAGAGGATGCAGCGCAGGGGATGATGAGCACTTATAAAGGGAAACTGCTGGGGACTATAGGTCACTTAGGAACATTTAGTTTTCATGAGACAAAAAATTATACAAGTGCTGGAGAAGGTGGATTATTGATTATCAATGATGAACAATTTATCCAAAGGGCAGAGGTCATTCGTGAAAAAGGGACTAACCGAAGTCAATTTTTTCGTGGTATGGTAGACAAATACAGTTGGGTTGATATTGGAAGCAGTTATTTACCAAATGATGTAAGTGCTGCTTACCTTTATGGACAACTTGAAGTTGCTGATCAGATCAATGATAATCGTCTGCAAAGTTGGAGGGAATATTATGAAGCTTTAAAGCCATTAGTAAAACAAGGTTTTGTTGAGCTTCCAATCGTCCCTGTCCACTGTACAGATAATGGACACATGTTTTATCTGAAAGTTAAAAATTTAAATGAAAGAACCGCGTTACTCAAATATTTAAATGAAAATAGTATTTATGCAGTTTTCCACTATGTACCACTGCATTCAGCACCAGCAGGATTAAATTTCGCTATATTTTCTGGTAAAGACAAATTTACAACTACAGAGAGTGAAAGATTAATACGCTTGCCACTTTATTACGGAATACAGAAAGAACAAATTGACTATATCGTTGACATTATTGCAAAATATTATAATTAAGAGGAAAAAACAAGATGAAAAAAATCAGTATCATGACGGCATGCTACAATGAAGAAGAGAATATTTTCGAAGTGTATCGGCAGGTTAAAGAAGTTTTTGAAGTCAAATTACCCGAGTATAAATATGAGCATGTATTTATTGATAATGCATCCGAAGATAGAACGGTAGAGATTTTACGAGGTATTGCAGCTAATGATTTAAATGTAAAAGTGATTGTTAATGCTCGTAATTTCGGACATATCCGCTCACCGTTTCATGGAATAATGCAATGTAGCGGTGATGCGGTGATCTCTATCGTAGCCGATTTACAAGATCCTCCGGAGATGATCGTCGATTTTATCCGAAAATGGGAAGAGGGGTATAAGATTGTCATCGGCGTCAAAGAACAAAGCTATGAAGCACAATGGATGTTCAAACTTCGTGAAGCGTACTATCGATTACTGCATAAACTTTCAGAAGTGGAGATATTCAAAGGTTTTACGGGATTTGGTCTGTATGATAAAAAAATTATTGAATTTATGCGTGAGTTTGATGATCCGTATCCATTCTTTCGGGGACTTATTGCCGAAATCGGTTTCAAAGCGGCAAAAATACCTTATACTCAGCCGGCACGGCCGCGTGGAATTTCAAAAAATAATTTTTACTCACTGTATGATATGGGTATTTTGGGGATTATTAACAACTCCAAAGTCCCTCTTCGAATAGCAACTTTTTTAGGTTTTTTACTCTCTTTTGTGAGCTTTATGACGGCCATCGTTTATACCGTTATAAAGTTGTTTCATTGGGATAGTATGCCGCTGGGAATCGCCCCTTTGATTATCGGAGGAGCGTTTATGTTCGGTATCGTATTGTTTTTTCTCGGAATTATCGGGGAGTATATCGGTGCAATATACACACAAATTTTGAAACGTCCACGTGTATTTGAATCGGAACGAATCAATTTTTAGGGTCATATATGAAATTTGTTATTTTTGTATCGGGCTATGATGATAATTCGGGTGGAACCGTTGTTTTGCATCAGTTGTGTGACAGACTTAATAAGGCTGGGCAAGATGCATATATTTGGCCATCGAATAAGCCGGTTTTAAATGTTAAAACTCCTTTTAAAACGGGGTATCTTTTGTTGAGATACTGTTGTAGACATATTCGAAGAGGATTTAGAAAAAATCCTTTACTCAATACTCCTATTGCTTCGTATAAGGATTTGCAAAAGGCTATTGTTATATATCCTGAAGTGATTGTCGGTAATCCTTTGCATGCTCAATATGTCGTTCGATGGCTATTGCATAAACCTGGATTTCATAACGGGGGCAAGATCGAATTCGGGGCTGATGATTTATTTTTTTATTATGACAAAGTGTTTGATGATAGTCGATTTAATCGCTATCCCGAGAATCATCTGCACATCATTTCCCAAAGGTCTGATGTCTACAAAATAACGAATCAGGGCAAGAGAGAGGGGACGTGCTATTTGCTCCTAAAAGGGAAAGATAGAGCGCTTGTACATGACATAACGGATTCTATTTTGATTGACGCTTTAGGATCGCATGAAGAGCGTGCTCGGGTATTTAATCAGGTAGAATATTGTATATCCTATGATATGTACACAATGTATAATATTTATGCGGCTATGTGCGGATGTATCCCTATCGTTATCCCCGAACAAGGTGTGACAAAAGAACAATGGCAACCGATCGAAGAAGGGAGATATGGTATTGCTTATGGATATGATGATATAGAATATGCTAAGCAAACACGTCTATTACTTTTAGAACATTTAAAAAAGCAAGAAGATGACTCTACCGCATCTGTTAATCGTTTTGTTCAAAAATGTAGAGAATATTTCCAAATTGGTGATTTAAGTGTAGATAGTTCTTTATAGAGGTCTGACTTTTTGTTTGTATCGTAAACTGCTGTGAATGGGTGCGCCGGAAGCCACAAATAAAAAGAGCGATAATCCATTTTTTTTCGTAAATATTCTTCGGAATTGTTTGAATACTAATGCAATATGAATTAAATTACGAGTAAAACCATTGAAATGCTTATCAATTAAGAGTTTATAGGAGATATAAAACTCTTTTTCCAAAGCAATATTGCGGATAGAACTACCTCCCCCGGCATGAAAAACTTCTGCTTCAGGAAGAAAATAAATTTGTTTGCCGTAATTCCATATCCGTTTACAAATATCCTCTTCTTCACAGTAGAGAAAAAAGATCGTATCAAATCCACCGATGGCATTAAAATCTTCTGCTCTAAAAAACATACAGGAACCGCTAATGATCTCGACTGCCGTTGGAGTCTCTAAGTGCATCTTATTGCTGGGGAAAGATTTCGATGAAAGGGCTCTATGGACCGAATTACCAAACCATTGTTTGATAACAGAGGGGAACTGTTTGTAGGAGGAAGAAAAGTGTCCTTTTTCATCGGTTACTTTTGCTGTCACTACCGCGATATCATCATGTGCATCCAAAAATTTTTTCATGATGCTTCCTGTATCATTGAGCAATTGGCAATCATTATTGATAAAGAAGTAGTACTTTCCATGCGCGGAATTGACGCCTAACATATTCCCGCCGGCAAATCCATTATTGACTCGATTGCGAATAACGGAGACTTGGGGCAAATTGCCAATAGTATTGAGTAGATGCGAATAATCATCAGACTCTGACGCATTGTCTACTACAACGATTTCATAGTTTACCTCTTTAGAGGTCTGGGCAATGATGCTTTGAACAAGTGCGCTGGTGTGGCGTGATGAATTATAATTGATGGTGATGAATGAGATGTCAACACTAAAGGAGATGTTTTCCATATTTACCTATCATAAAGTGGTATAAGCCTAAAAATTTAGCGCCTATTTTTTTAAATTTCTGGTCTTCATACAGGAGAATTTTAGTTATATCGTGGATAAAAACGATATTAAGAACTTTTAAAAGGGCAAACTCCTGAGGGAGCAATTTGCCATATTTACGAGCCAAATATAAATAGTTTCTTGCTATATAATAGGCTCTTTGTGGATTGTGTTCTCTCTTGTATTTGATTTTTCGCGTCAGTAAATTTTTCCGTTTATGTAAAACTCCGAGTTGGTGCTCTAATAAAATATTTTTAAAAAGAAGTGTTTTATATCCCGCCAGTTTGACTTTGGCACAGTAATCATAATCGACGACATCGATAAATAAATTGTCATCAAATCTTCCAACACTATTAAAAAGAGTGAGATTCAGAAAATTACCAGAAGTAATTACTATAAAGTGCTCTTCATAGGTGCAATCAGGAATGTTGTTTTGAATCTGATCCCTATTAAATCTTCCTGGGTTTGCAGCCAGCAGAGCAATGTTGGATGTATCGGAAAGTGAGTGTAAACAATTTAAATAGTTATGAAAATTTATAAATTTACTGTCCTGATCCATTGTCAGTATCCAATCACAATTGTGGGAGATAGCCATATCGCAAGCAATGTTTAAGGCCGTAGCAATTCCTAGATTGGAATTGTTATTAATATAGATTAGTGCAGGGTAGGTATGTTTAAGCTGTTCAATAATGGCGTATTGTTGAATTTCTGAATTATCTACAACGATGAAATGATTGACATTATCGGCATAGGTAGCGATGTTTTCAAGTACTTCAACAGATGGATTGTAAAGTACGACACAAGCAGCGGTTTTAATCACAATTTTACAATTCCATTTTTACAAATAAAGGTATTATTGTCAAAATTGACTTTTAAAATTTTGTTGTTAATTATTCCTTCTTCCGCAGCAAAACGTTTTTTGTGCCATAGATGCATCATACAAGCATTGTTCCGACAAGATTTGAGCTCTATTCCCAATCCTCTGAATCTCCATCCTAGATCAATATCTTCTCCTACGGAAGGGAGTTTATAAGTCTCATCAAACCCGTTGATTTCTAAAAAATCTTCTTTGTAGCATGAAAAGTTACAGCCGATAATATAGTTAACGTATCGTTTAGTTTTATTGCTTAAATAGCTTCCTGATGGAAAATAAAATCCTTCTTCAACATGTCGAGCACCGTCTTTGACCATCCATGGAAGATGCCAGAGGAATTTTTTTTCTAAGTTTAACATGCTAATCTGATGATTTTTGATTTTATCGGTAAATTTTGGTCCCAATTCAAATCGTTTTCCGCAAAGAACTACCCCTTTTTGGGCATTTTCGACGTGCCCTTGAATAAAGGTCGTATATGGGATACAGTCGCCGTCAATGAAAATAAGGTATTCATTGGTGGCTGCTTTAATAGAATTGTTCATTGCGATATTTTTACGCCATCCGTCATCGGTTTGTGTGAGGTGGATGAGATGAGCGAATCGATCTTTCTGGGCAGCGACGAAGGTAGACATTTCAGTGGAGTCGCCATCTTCGGAGATAATAATCTCATCCGGCTGCAGAGTTTGCTTCTCTAAGCTGTCTAGGATAAAACCTAATGCTTCGGTGTCTTTATAGACGGAGATGATAATGGTAGATTTAGGATAAGGCATTAAGTGTATCTCCGGAATATGATAAACGTATTTTATACCATGCTAGCTGATTTTAGCGACGTTAAAACCATTTCAGGGGTAATCTGTGTCATGCAAATATTATCTTTACACTGTTTCATTACCTCGGTTTTATAACACGGAGAGCAGGAAAGATTCGCGGATAAAATATGTACTTCATTTTTTTTGGATTGATAAGGTCCGGTTACGTGTGCTGGAGTAGGACCTATGAGGCAAAATACAGGAGTATTGAGGGCTGAAGCAATATGGGCAGTCCCTGTATCAGTTACGATGAGTGCTTTGGCTTGATCAATAATAGCGATCATTTCGGAGATCGACGTTTTACCGACCAGATCGATAACGTTAGCCGGATATGGTTTGATTGCTTCGAAAAACGGTTCTTCCCCCTTTCCCCCCACTATGATGAGTGGTAACGTTGATGGCAATAATGCTATTAGACTTTTCCAATGACTTTGGGGCCATGCGCGATAATTGAGTCTGCTTTTTTTGTTATGAGAATTGCTGGGACTAAGGACAAGAAATTTTTCAGGTAGAGTAAGTTTGCTTTGTACTTCAGAGAAAGGTTTTCCCATAATTCGCGGAGAAGCATTTTTAAGTATTTCATCTTCAACGATTGGGGCATAAAAAGAGTTACAAATATTAACCATATGCATAGAATTCGAAAAATCGGGATTACTGAAAAACCATCCGGTTTTGTGTTTGGACTGGATCGCACGAGAGAGAGATAAAAACTGTTTTCCCATTTCGAAATTGATAAATAAATCATAAGGCTTTTGTTCTGATGAACGGATAATAGCCCGCTTTTGCGGACTGAGCCAAATCGGAAGTTTTTTATGTTTGAGGTAAAATACATGATTTACACGAGGATCAAACTCAAAGAGTTTTGCTGTTGCAGGAGTCGTGATAAAATCGATGATGATCTCTTCTCCGTATTGGGTTCTAAGTGCATCGATCGCACTGGTAGCATAGACAAGATCTCCTAATGCTCCGCAGCGTAAAATGAGTACCCGTTTGACATCGCTTAGTATCGGCATGATTATTTTGCGCTTTCGGTGTATTTTTTCAAATACCACTCTATTGTTTTGACGATTCCCGTCTCAAAGTTTTCATCCGCTTTCCAGCCAAGCTCGTTCTCCAGTTTGGTTGCATCGATAGCGTAGCGGCGGTCATGCCCCGCACGGTCTTCGACGTAAGTGATAAGCTCTTTATAGCTTTTTCCGTCCTCTTTAGGCTTCATGGTATCGAGGAGGGTACAAATACGTTCTACGATTTGGTTATTGTTCCGTTCATTGCGTCCGCCGATGTTATACACTTCGCCGGAACGCCCTGTATGGTAGACGAGATCGATCCCTTTGCAGTGGTCTAATACATAGAGCCAGTCGCGGATATTTTTGCCATCACCGTAGATCGGGATATTTTCTCCGGATAGTGCTTTACGAATAATGGTAGGGATCAGTTTTTCATCGTGCTGTTTAGGCCCGTAGTTATTGGAACAATTGGTGATGACCGTATTCATCCCGTAAGTATGGTGATAGGATCGTACGATCATATCGCTTCCGGCTTTGGAAGCACTGTATGGGCTGTTTGGCGCATAAGAGGTCTCTTCAGTAAACAATCCTGTTTCACCGAGAGTTCCGTACACTTCATCGGTGCTGATGTGGTGAAATCGGCACCCTTCGTACCCTGTTTTATAGACGAACGGTTTTTCCATCCAGCTTTTGTAGGCGACATCAATAAGGGTAAAACTACCGTTGACATTGGTTTGGACAAACACTCCCGGGTTTTTGATACTGTTATCCACGTGGCTCTCAGCAGCAAAATGGATTACGCCGCGAATGTCGTACTCTTTAAAGAGAGATTCAACCAATGTTCTATCGCAAATATCCCCTTTTACAAAAATATGGCGATCATTCTGCGGTGCATCGGAAAGATTTGCCATATCTCCTGCATAGGTTAGAAGGTCGAGATTTATAAGGCGCGTGTCAGGATATTTTTCTAAAAAATAAGGGACAAAGTTACTTCCGATAAATCCGGCACATCCGGTGACTAAAATGGTTTTCATGATTGTTCTCCTAATAGTTCAATACACTCTTTGAGGCTATCTTTCCAGTACGGAATAGTGATTGTGTACGTTTGTTTTATTTTTGCTTTATTGAGCAGACTGTAATGAGGCCGAGTGGCCGGAGTTGGGTACTGATCGGTCGTGATCGGGTTAACACTGCATTGAACACCGGAAAGTTCAAAAATACTTTTCGCAAAGTCGTACCAGCTGGCAGCGCCCTCATTGCTGTAATGAAAAATTTCCGGGGTCTCATTATCTAATTTTGGGAGAATCTCCAGAATCGCTTTGGCCAGATCGCGTGCATAGGTCGGTGTTCCCACCTGATCAAAAATAACCCCTAACGATTCGCGCTCATTTCCAAGACGGAGCATGGTCTTAACAAAATTAGCTCCCATACTCGAATAAACCCATGAAGTACGGATGATAACCGTATTTTTCGGAGCAATTGCAAGGATGGCATTTTCTCCATCACGTTTGGTACGTCCGTAGACCCCTTGCGGATCGGTAGGATCATTCTCTATATAGGGGCGGTAATTTTGTCCGTTAAAGACATAATCGGTCGAGATATGGACCAATGCGGAACCGATCTTTTTGGCTATTTGTGCAAGTGTCTGTACCGCACGATGATTGATCGCATCTGCTAACTCAGGCTCGCTTTGCGCTTTATCCACCGCAGTGTAGGCGGCACAGTTGATGATCGCATTGAACGTCCGGTCGGCGAAATAAGCTTCAATCGCTTTGGTATCCGCCATGTCCAGAACACTTCGGTCGATAAAGGTGAATTCATAGTGCGGATAGGATAGGCTGAGTGCTTGAAGCTCGCTTCCTAACTGTCCATTGGCTCCGGTAATGAGAATCTTAGGCATAGAGATTCTCGCTGTAATTAAACAGATCGGCGGCATCTAAGAGAGGTTGTTTGGTGTCTTTGGGTGAGAGTTGAAGCTTTTCTCGTTCAGCAATCCACTCGATTTTAAGTGCAGGGTCATCAAATGCAATTCCCCGGTCGCATTCGGGGCTGTAGTAGTTGTCTACTTTGTAGGCAAAGGTACACGTTTCCGAGAGGACGACAAATCCATGGGCAAATCCGCGCGGGATAAAGAGCTGGCGTTTATTTTCTCCGCTTAGACGTACGGCGACATGGTGACCGAAGGTAGGGGAACCATGGCGAATATCGACGGCGACATCGAGTACTTCACCCTCGATAACACGTACCAGTTTTGTTTGAGCATGTGGCGGGAGTTGATAATGCAAACCTCGAAGAACACCGTAACGAGATCGACTTTCGTTATCTTGGCAAAAAGGGACTTTGAATCCTAAAAAGGCTTCGAGTTTGTCGGCACGGAATGTTTCAACGAAATAGCCTCTTTCATCTCCGTGTACAACGGGGTCAATGATAATGACCTCCGGTATGGCGGTACGGGTAAAAGTCATTCGCCGATTTTCCCGTCATTGGCTCTGCGGATCAGGTATTGTCCGTATTGATTTTTGGAGAGAGGTTTTGCCAATTCAAGCAATTTTTCTTTTGTGATGTATCCCATCTCAAAGGCTATCTCTTCAAGACAGGCGACTTTGAGCCCTTGGCGATTCTCAATCGTTTGGATAAACATACTTGCTTCCAAAAGACTTTCATGCGTCCCCGTATCAAGCCATGCATAACCACGCCCCATGAGTTCTACTTTGAGAGCATTTTGTGCGAGATATTCTTGGTTTACGGTAGTGATTTCAAGTTCTCCACGATCGGAGGGTTTAATCTTTTTTGCAATTTCAACGACATTATTGGGATAAAAATAGAGTCCGACAACCGCATACGAGCTTTTCGGTTGAGCGGGTTTTTCTTCGATCGAGAAGACATTTCCCTCCTTGTCAAATTCAGCAACACCGTAACGTTCAGGATCTTTGACCCAATAACCGAACACGGTTGCTTTTTTCTCTTCCGTAACATTTTTGACGGATTGCGCGAGCATTTTGGTGAGACCATGACCGTGGAAAATATTATCCCCCAGTACTAGACACACATCATCATCACCGATAAAATCAGCACCAAGGATGAACGCCTGCGCCAATCCGTCAGGGCTGGGTTGTACACAATACTCAAAGCGCATTCCTATATCATTGCCATCCCCTAAAAGTTCTTCAAAACGGGGAAGATCGGTCGGGGTAGAGATGATGAGCACTTCGGTGATTCCGGCGAGCATAAGGACAGAAAGAGGGTAATAAACCATCGGTTTGTCATAAATGGGGACGAGTTGTTTACTCACCCCTTTCGTAATAGGGTAAAGGCGTGTGCCACTGCCTCCGGCTAATATGATCCCTTTCATACTGCTCCAATAATTATTATATAGTATAGTGATGTTATTATAGTCAAAAGAGATTATAGGTTGGTTTAAAGAACTTTAACGCCCCTTATGCAATAATGTTGGCATGAAAATATTAATTATTGACCGAAGCGGTTTTCAGCTGCAGACCAGAAAGATTTTGCTTGAAGAGGCATTGGGGTGTGTTATTGACACGATTGCCACCTTAGGTGAATTGTACATTGCGTTTCAAAAAGATGTGTACAGTGTTGTTATGATCGATCACGGGATTGAAAATGGTCAACTGTTTGTAGAGCATATATTGAGTATTGATCCAAAGCAACCCATTTTAGTAGTGAGTGATGCTATCCATTGCGTGATAGGCAGATGTGAAGATTGTGTTCAAAATCATGATATACGTCGTTTGTATAATCCGACACCGATTAAAAATATTACTCGTATGCTTGAGGGGTTTAAAAATTACCGATGTGACCATTACGATAATGAGACAAATATATAGATTTATGAAGGTGGCTCCGGATACTGGATTCGAACCAGTGACCAAGTGATTAACAGTCACCTACTCTACCGCTGAGCTAATCCGGAATAAAAAAAGGGAAGAAATCATAAAGGTGGCTCCGGATACTGGATTCGAACCAGTGACCAAGTGATTAACAGTCACCTACTCTACCGCTGAGCTAATCCGGAATGTTTATGAGGGCGTAATTATACGTAATGAAGGCTCGAATGTCAAGAAAGAGAGCCTCTTTTTGGTGCTTTTCGATGAATGTTCTGCGTCGGAAGATAAAAAATGACATTTGAACGTTCAATCGGGGTGATTTTGCCTTCACTAAGGAGCGTTTTAAAGCATTGCTGAGATTTTGTATCGAAGAGAGCTTCGATATCATCTTGTGTCAGCGGACGCTTATCAAGGGTTGTGAGAATCTCTTCTGCACTGTAAGAAGTGGGATGTGCAGACGCATGAGTGCGTGAGACGATATGGATTGGTAATGCGGGATCAAAAAGCCGTGACAGTGTGTAAAGCTCATGAAATTCAAGCCCCTGTACGGCATATGCGGGAGGGCGATCGATGGTTCCGATGTCGATTCGATCGCAACGGATATCTAATAAGGCCTTATTGAGTGCCGTTATATCTGCTAGCGAATCATTCACACCGCGTACAAAAAGAATCTCGATAAAGAGTTTTCCGGTAAATATCAGAGAGAATCGCCGAATTGCATCGATAATTGAATGAATTTCGATCCCCTCGGCCGGACGATCTATCTTTTTAAAGGTTTCGGGGATCGCCGCATCCAGTGAAAGTTTGACTTGGTCGAGCCGTAATAGCGTATTAAAAACCTTTTCATCGCTCAAGCAGGCACTGTTGGAGAGGATCAGAAGCTCACAGGTTCCTTTGCGCTCATTGATGCGCTCTACCAGCTCGTTTAAATGGGGATACATGGTCGGTTCACCGTTGGCGGTGAGGGTGATGACATCTATGTTATTATGGGATTGTAGAGCGACGGTGAGATCATCAATAATGGTATCTACCGGAGTGACGCTATGTTGGTGGTTAATAGCTAGTGCCGGAGAGAGTTCACAGTAAAGACAGTCAAAATTGCATTGTTTGGTAGAAGCAGAGAGATCGATCCCGAGTGATAGGCCGAAACGGCGCGAATGTACGGGACCAAAGATGGTAGACATAATTAGGCTTTTTTACTCACACGTTGGCATTCGTGGACAAAGTGTTTTGCATTTTCAACAGGGACATCAGGGAGAATACCATGCCCTAGATTGAAGATATGGCGTTTGCCCCCCATGATCTGTTGAATGGCTTCAACACAGGCTGTCGTCTCTTCTTTAGAATAGAGACGGCACGGTTCCATATTTCCTTGGAGTACATAGCGATCGCCTAATTTTTCTTTAGCGAGAGCCATAGGGGTACTCCAATCGACTCCGAAAACATCGAAGTTTCCATACACTTTATCTAAAAAGGCCGGAATTCCTTTCGGGAACATAATGACAGGAACATGAGGGTATTTTTCTTTTAAATACTCTGCAATCTCCACCATGTATTTCCATGAAAATTCATCGTAACGGCTTGGTTCGATCGCTGCTGCCCAGCTGTCGAAGATTTGAACGACATCGATCCCCGATTGGATCTGTTTTTCCATATACAGTTTGACTACTTCGGTCACTTTACGGAGGATCTTGTGGAGCAATTCAGGATTGGAATACATCATTTTTTTACAAATGTTGTAGGTTTTTGTCCCTTGACCTTCGATCATATACGTAGCAAGGGTCCACGGTGCCCCTGTGAATCCGATAAGGGCCTTGTTGTCATCTCGTGCATCGAGTTGTGCTCTTAAAATTTTGATGGTTTCATAAACATACGTGAGTTTAGAAGCCGCTTCATCTCCGCCGAGAAGGGCGTTCAAATCCTCTTCCGTAGCAATAGGCTTTTCAAAAACGGGTCCTTCCCCTTTGATGAAGTCGAGTTTCATCCCCATCTCATTGGGAACGACCAAAATATCGCTGAAAAGGATTGCCGCATCAACACCGACGATATCCACCGGTTGGAGAGTGACTTCTGCTGCCATATCCGGGGCGTGACATAGATTTAGAAAGTTTCCGGCACGTTTGCGTACTTCCATGTATTCCGGAAGGTAACGTCCTGCTTGACGCATCATCCATACGGGGGTATAGGGCGTCTCTTTTCCGAAACATGCATCTACAAAAATCTTACTCATGGTGACCTACTTTGCTAAGAAAATAAAGACCGACGGAAACCGCCGTGATCGATAGAGCAAGATAGAATAGCTCTAGTGCTCCGTTAAACTCGGTTCGCCCGACTTTTTGAAAAAAACCTACGACGAGAACCATGACGATGACTTTAGAGATTTTGTCTTTGAGCTGATCGAGCGAATGGACCGCTAAAAGTTGGTTCTCTTTTCCGTGTTCATCTTTGGCCGGGTCGATATCCGAGATAAAAAGCTCATACAGACCGAAGGAGAAAATAATCATAACGACGCCGATGAGGTATAAATCAACGGCTCCGATGATCCCTCCGATGACATCTTCGTGGAAGTGTTCCGGATGTCCTTCCGTGATGTAGGAATTAATAACATAGCCAGCGGTATGATAGACATCAAAGCTGGCTATGGTAAAGAGCAAGATTGCCCCAAGCAAACCAAATACAACCGCTAAAACGATGATGAATCGCGAACTCCAAAGGCCATGTTCAAAGAGGTTTTCGATGAAGTTCATCTTCAGTTTCCTTGCATTTCAACCCATTTTTGGGCAATTCGTACGGCATTGGTTGCGGCACCTACACGGAGGTTATCGGCAACCACCCACAGGTGGAGTACATTTTCTCGGGTTAGGTCATTACGGATACGTCCTACGAATGTTTCGTTTTGGTCCATACACAGTGATGGCATCGGATAAATACTCTCTTCCGGTACATCCATAACGATAATGTTCGGAGCTTTACGTAAAATTTCTCGTGCTTCATCTGCATTCACGGCACCGTCAAAAGTGAGAGTCAGTGTTTCGGCATGACCGCGTAATGTCGGAATACGGACACAGGTCGCACTCACTTCGATATCTTTGTGCATGATCTTTTGTGTCTCATTTACCATTTTTAGCTCTTCTTTGGTGTAGCCGCTGTCGGTAAACGAGTCGATTTGAGGGATGGCATTCAACGCAATTCGGTGAGGGAATTTTTTCGGTTCCATATCGTCGAGTTTGAAGGCAAAAAAGGCCTGCATCTGCTCAACAAGCTCTTCCATCGCCGATTTGCCGGCACCTGATGTTGCTTGGTAGGTACTGACATCGATACGCTGCAAATCGTACGCGTCATCAAGAGGTTTAAGCGCCTGAACCATTTGGATGGTGGAGCAGTTCGGGTTGGCGATGATACCGCGATTGCGCCATTGAGCGATGTCTTCAGGGTTTACTTCAGGGACAACGAGAGGGACATCTTCATACATACGGAAATGGCTGGTGTTGTCGATCACCACTGCACCTGCCGCTGCTGCGTAAGGAGCAAATTCAGCGGATACACTGCCTCCGGCACTAAAGAGGGCAATCTCGATGTGTTCTTCATCAAAAATAGTTGGTGTGAGCTCTTGGATAACCAAATCAGAGCCGTTAAAGGTTACCGTATTACCGGCACTTCGAGCGCTAGCAAGGGGCACAAGTTTGGCAAGAGGAAAATCGATCTCCTCGAAAATACGTAAAATTTCTTCTCCAACAGCACCGCTGGCACCGACGATCGCAACGTTATAACGTTTCATAGGAAGCTTTCCTTGGGGATGAATGGAATCACCCTGAATATTTTTCCGCGATTATAGCTAAAGAGGACTAATAAAAAACTGTTTAAACTCTTCCAAATCCGCGTGCTTCTAAAAATAAATCATCGATACCGATCTTTTCCCCATCACTTAAAATGGCAGAACGCTCTACCACGGAGATGAGCTCACGTATATTTCCCGGCCATGCATAGTGAAGGAGAGCTTCTCGTGCCTCTTCGTCAAAATGTTTCGGTTCAAAATTGTATTGGGTGCAATTTTGGGCTAATACCGCTTCGGCGATCGGGAGTATTTCCGAGCGTCGTTCTCGCAGCGGCGGGATAGAGAGAGGGATGGTATTAAGTCGATAGTAGAGGTCTTCTCGAAAACTTCCCTCGATGATTTTTTTATGAAGATCGGCATTGGTAGCACAAATAATCCGTACATCTATTTTGGTGCTTTTGGATGCTCCTAGACGGCGAATTTCTCTCTCTTGAAGTACCCGAAGAAGTTTGGCTTGCAGAGGATAGGGCATTTCGGCAATTTCATCGAGAAACAGCGTCCCCCCCTCGGCAAGTTCAAACTGTCCTGTTTTCGCCTCCGTCGCATCGGTAAATGCCCCTTTTTCAAAACCGAAAAGTTCACTCTCTATCAAATTATCCGGAATAGCCGCCATGTTGATCGCAACAAAAGGTTTGGTGAATCGAAGGGAATGGTCATGGATGTGACGGGCGAATACCTCTTTACCCACGCCGCTTTCTCCTAAGAGCATAATACTCGCATCGGTAATAGCGGCTTTTGCAATATGGGCAAGCAGTTTTTCTAACGGTTCGGAGGTTGCTTTGAAAATCGAGTTTTCACGAGATACGGGAGAGATATTTTTAGGTGTTTTTTGACGAATTTTGCCGCTTCGTTCGATGGCTGCGATGAGGGTTTCGATCTCGAAAGGTTTGAGGAGAAAATCTTTGACCCCAAGCTGAATCGATTCGATAGCGCGGGTAAGGGTAGCATTGCCGGTGATAATAATGACCTCATAAGCACCGTCGAGAGTCTTTACAAACTCAATGCCGTCCATGCCGGGCATATTGATGTCGCTGATAACCAGATCAAAGGAATTGTCTAATTTTTTCAGGGCATCGCGGGCATTTTTAAAGGTATGGACTTCGTACGCTTTAAATTCTGCCATCGCTATTTCAAGCGATTTGCGCATATTGATATCATCTTCGACTATCGCAATCTTCATCCTAGCCCTTACTATTGTAGTAGGGTGATTGTAACAGAGCGATCATTAAATTCGACTGCATAGCATTGTGTCGGAAGGGTAAGGGTTTCAAGGCTTATAATAGCAGTATTGGTCAGAGTATCATTCCCTTTCAACCGGAGGGATTGTTGGGCCGCATATTCTAAAAAAGTGATCTCTTCGCGAGTTAAAAGGCTATTGAGTGATTCATTGTTTTCACGGATTAAAATGAGAGGAATCCCTTTTTGAATAGGGCAGGGCATCATAGCTTTAGAGATGGTTAGGGATTCTTGGATACTCTGGGCATTTCGAGTGGTTAGCCGATACCCGATAAGGTAATCATCGGCTAAAAGGGAGAGGCTAAAGGTTATTGAGCAAATTGCGTATAGGATAGGGCAATTTCCATTTCTACTTCGCACAAGCCCTCTTTGAAAGTGGTATTCATAACATTAGCTCCACGAACAATCGCTTCGACTGAGGTTCGTGTGCTTGATTGGGTAAGCATCATGTTTTTGATGGTATCTTGACCTTCAACTTGAACTCCGCGAACTCGCTCAGCGATTTGGCGATAGCCATCCGCCATTGCGGCTCGTTTAGCAAGGGCATACGCTTGTGCGGGAGAAGCGGTAACGGATGGGGCAACTCCTTGTCCCACGACCGTAATGACCAATTCTTTACCTGATTTTACAATCGGTTCAACGCAGTTGCCATCTGTGCCGCTGTAAACACATCGGACATCGGATCGTTTAGACTCATCGCTTGAAAAAAATCCCGCATGAAGCGCAGTAACGCTGAGTACGAGAGTGAGAGCAGCAGAGATTCTCATTCGGTTTCCTTGAAATTTGGAATAATAGCTTATTAGAGCAAATACTATTCCAATTCTAATGACCCTTCGTCATTTTCGACTTCATCCTCTTCTTCATCATTCTTAGGACATCGTGAAATACTCTTCACATCATCCCCTTTGATGATATAGACACCGCTGGTGTTACGTCCCGATTTGGCAATACTTTGCATATCGACACGGATCATTTTACCCGCTTTGGTGAGGGCCATAAGATCCATTGTTTCATCGACCATAACACATCCGACGACGGTCGTACCGGTTTTCGCATTAAGTTTCATCGCGATTACACCCGATCCTGCACGGTTGGTAAGGCGGTATTCTTCGGCAGTAGTACGTTTACCGATCCCTTTTTCACTGACCATCAAGATCTCTTCTTCATCATTTTTGATGATATTGGCATCGACGACAACGTCACCTTCGATTTTGAACTTGATACCGCGAACACCACGGGTACTTCGCCCTTGATCACGGGTTTTCTCGATTTCAAATTTAATACATTGTGCTAATTTGGTGACGATAAAGAGGTATTTGGTCTCTTCCGTCGCAATATGGGCGGTGATGAGTGCATCATCGTCATCAAGAACGATCGCGCGGACACCGTTGCTTCGGACATTGGAGAATTCACTGAGTGCCGTACGTTTGACAACACCGTTTTGAGTGAAGAAAACAAGTGATTTGTTCTCATCAAAATCGGTTGTCGGGATAATTGCGCGGATCTTCTCGTCAGCTTCGAGATTAATGAGGTTAACAACCGCTTTACCTTTAGCCGTACGTGACCCTTCCGGAATTTTGTACACTTTGAGCCAGTGGAGTTGTCCGCGATCGGTGACAAACATCAAGGTATCATGCGTATTGCACGTATAGAATTTTTCGATGAAGTCATCGTCGTAAGTGGTTACGGCAATTTTACCTTTACCGCCGCGACGTTGTTTCTCATACGAAGCGGAAGGTACCCGTTTGATATAGCCGCGATGGCTGATGGTAACAATCATCGGCTCATTAGGGATCAAATCTTCGATATTGATATCATCGTAGTTGTCTTCGATATCGGTGACACGCGGGATATTGTATTGTTCAACGAGTTCGACGAATTCGCCTTTAATAATCCCTTTGAGAACCTCTTCACTGCGAAGGATACTCTCAAGATATTCGATGTGTGCCAAAATCTCTTTGAGTTCGTTTTCGATTTTATCACGTTCCAAACCGGTAAGACGTTGGAGACGCATGTCGAGAATTGCTTGGGCTTGGATCGGTGAAAAGCCAAATTCAGTAATAAGGCCATTTTTAGCCGCTTCGCCGTCATTGCTTGCACGGATCAGTTTAATAATCGCTTCGATATGATCGAGCGCTTTTTTCAAACCTTCTAAAATATGGGCACGTGCTTTTGCTTTTTCAAGATCGAAAATGGTACGACGGATAATGACGGTTTTACGGTGATTGATAAAATGTTCCAACATATCAAGGAGAGGGAACACACGAGGCTCTTGATTATACACCGAGAGCATGATGATTCCAAACGTGGTCTCCATGTTGGTTGATTTATACAGATTGTTCAGGACGATTTCACTCATCGCATCACGTTTAAGCTCTATAACGACACGAATCCCTTCACGGTCTGATTCATCTCGGATTTCTGAAATCCCTTCGATAAACTTGTCTTTGACCAAATCGGCAATGGTTTCGATCAAACGGGCTTTATTGACTTGATACGGAAGCTCATCGATGACGATAACGTCTTTGTTCGATTTTTTTTCAATATGGGTTTTTGCACGAACACGGATACGGCCGCGTCCTGTCTCATACGCATCCAAAATCCCTTTTTTACCGTAGATGGTTCCGCCGGTTGGGAAATCGGGAGCCTTGATAAACTGCATAATCTCCGGCAATGTTGCATTAGGATTATCCATTAGATAGACAAGAGATTGGAGAACCTCATTAGGATTATGAGGGGGAATATTGGTTGCCATACCGACGGCAATACCACTTGAACCATTAATAAGAAGGTTCGGAACACGTGTCGGAAGAACTTCAGGCTCTTGGGTTGTACCGTCATAGTTATCTACCATATCGACGGTATCTTTTTCAAGGTCTTTAAGTAATTCTCCGGCATAGCGAGTCATACGGGCTTCGGTATAACGCATAGCTGCTGCATTATCCCCGTCAACCGAACCGAAGTTCCCCTGACCGTCTACAAGCGGTGCGCGCATTGAGAATGGCTGTGCCATACGAACCAAAGCATCGTAAACGGAAGTGTCACCGTGCGGATGATACTGCCCGATGACATCCCCGACGATACGGGCTGATTTTTTGTACTTAGCACCGGCTGAGAGGCTAAGTTTGTCCATGGCATAAAGAATCCGTCTGTGTACCGGTTTAAGACCGTCTCGGACGTCTGGAAGGGCACGCCCGATGATAACGCTCATCGAGTAATCAAGATAACTGCTCTTGAGTGTGTCTTCTATATTAATGTCATTTATTTCGCTGTTGTCTAGCAGATCGTTCATGCGGTCCCCAAAAGTGAAGATAATATGGCTGATTATAGCCGAATGAGGCTTAAATTCTTAAAACCTGTTTTTTTAGCTTTAATTTGCTTAATTAATTAAATACGGTTACAATTATCCTAAACATTAGTGTTATGGAGTTTAGTATTTATGAAAAAAATTGAAGCGGTTATCAAACCATTTAAACTCGAAGACGTAAAAGATGCCCTTGCCGAAATCGGTATCACGGGTATGACAGTTAGTGAAGTAAAAGGGTACGGACGACAAAAAGGGCACAGCGAGTTATATCGCGGTGCAGAGTATGTCGTTGATTTTCTTCCTAAAATTAAAATGGAGATGGTAGTGGATGACGCGATGGTAGATCAAGTCGTTAACACGGTCGTAGAAGCGGCTCGCACCGGTAAAATCGGTGACGGTAAAATCTTTATCAGCGATATCAATCAGATTATCCGTATCCGTACAGGTGAAACAGATAGCGACGCAATATAATCCGTAGTCTTCTTTCAAAGCTTCGGCTTTGAAATCCTCTTTTATCTCTCTTCAAATTCAAATAAAATCTGTTTTTTTATTTTATACTGCATGGTGATTAAAAATTAATCAACGAATTGCATGCTACCTATTTGATTACTTTGTACAATGGTATCCGACATTCAAGTTATAAGGAGAAAAAATGAAAAAGTGGCTTTTAGCTTTATCGCTACTCGGCGTATCGGCATTTGCTGATGACGCTAACGCAACGGCTGTTGTTGAAGCAGCTGCACCTGTACTTAATTCAGGTGATACAGCATGGATGATGATGTCAACCGCATTGGTTATGTTGATGACACCGATCGGGTTGGCGCTATTTTACGGCGGTATGACCAGAGCGAAAAATATTCTTAATACCTATGCTATGGTATTCGGTGCTTTTGCTGTCGGATTTATTGCATGGGTTGTTGCGGGTTATTCTATTGCATTCGGCACGGCTGATGGCTCTATGAATCAGGTTATCGGCGGATTTGGCAATGTAATGCTTCAAGGGATCAGCTGGACTGATTTGACCAATGTCGAATTGGGTCAATTGTATCCTAAGTTCGTATTTGTTGTGTTCCAGGGGACATTTGCCGCTATTACTGTAGCAATCGCTTCAGGTTCTGTTATTGAGCGTATGAAGTTTTCTACATGGATGGTATTTGCTGCGATCTGGACGGTAGCGGTTTATGCTCCGATCACGCACATGGTATGGGGTGGCGGTTACCTCTTTAATGAAGGTACACTTGACTTTGCCGGAGGTACGGTTGTTCATATGAACGGTGGTTTGGCCGGTCTTGTTCTTGCTCTTTTGGTCGGTAAACGTGCCGGATATCCAAAAACAGCGATGAAACCTGCTAGTGTTATCTTGACAGCAGTCGGTGCCGGTCTTCTATGGTTCGGTTGGTATGGATTCAACGGCGGGTCAGCATTCGGTGCTAACGCTATCGCTGGGGTTGCCTACTTGACAACAACTATTGCGGCTGCGGTTGCAACGATCACATGGATTGCGATTGAATACATGGTATTCAAAAAAGCAACCTTGCTTGGTGCTGCTTCCGGTGCGATCGCAGGTTTGGTAGCGATTACTCCTGCCGCTGGATTTGTCGGTGTAAGCGGAGCATTCATTATCGGTATCGTGGGAGCTTTGATTGCATTCTTCGGAGTAATGGCGTTGAAGAAAAAATTGGGATACGATGATAGTTTGGATGCATTCGGAGTTCACTTCCTAGCAGGTCTATGGGGTGCGATTGCAACCGGTATCTTTGCTCTTAACGATAAAGCACTTCTATGGGATGGACCGCTAAAAGCATCCGATGACCGTATGGGACAAATCATGGTTCAATTAGAGTCTGTTGCAATCGTTGGTTTGGTAACATTGGTTGGTACGATTGTGGTTTACTATATCGCTATGGCTATCACCGGCGGTTCACGTGTTAACGAAGAACAAGAGAGTATGGGTCTTGACGAATCAGTACACGGTGAACGTGGCTTTAACCTATAAGGAGTAAATAATGAAAAAAATTGAAGCGGTTATCAAACCATTTAAACTCGAAGACGTGAAAGACGCCCTTGCCGAAATCGGTATCACGGGTATGACGGTAAGCGAAGTAAAAGGGTACGGACGACAAAAAGGGCACAGCGAATTGTATCGCGGTGCTGAGTATGTGGTTGACTTTCTTCCTAAAATCAAGATGGAAATGGTAGTGGATGACGCGATGGTAGATCAAGTCGTTAACACGGTCGTAGAAGCGGCTCGCACCGGTAAAATCGGTGACGGTAAAATCTTCGTCAGCGAGATCAGTAAAATCGTCCGTATCCGTACGGGTGAGACCGATATAGAGGCTATTTAATCCAGTTGATTAATTTTTAATCAACTTTACTTCTGCAATCTTTCTGATTGGTTATATAATGCACACCTTTATCTTAAATTAAAGGTGTTGCATGGATACTGCGTACGTTATCGATACCCTCTTTGCCCTTTTTTCAATCACTTTGATCATTTTAATGGTTCCCGGTTTCGCGATGCTCGAAGCAGGTTTGGTCCGTACTAAAAACGTTTCCAGCGTTTTGACCGTCAATGTGATGATTTATGCGGTGGCCTCTATGGCGTTTATTTTGATCGGTTTTCATTTTGCTTTTGGGGATGTAGCGAGTGCAACCATGAGTAAGTGGGCATTTTTTATGTTTCAAATGGCATTTGTCGGTAAGGCAATTAACATTATGAGCGGCGGGGTCGGAGAGCGGGCTAAATTGTTGCCGTTGACTTTGTTTACCATTATTATGGGGGCGCTGATCTATCCGACGGCAGTGAATATCAGTTGGGGAAGCGATTGGATCAAAGATACTATTTTTGATTTGAATTTCGTCGATTTGGCGGGTTCAACCGTCATTCACTCTACGGGCGGGTGGGCATTATTGGCGGCTATTTTGATCATCGGTCCGCGTAAAGGTCGTTATGTTCACGATCAAATTCGTGTTATTCCTGCTTCTAATATCCCTCTTGTTGTTTTGGGAGCAATGTTGCTATGGATCGGATGGTTCGGGTTTAACGGCGGTTCGGTGGGCGGTATTTCAACCAAAGAGTTGGCGGACAGTGTCGCATTGACCATTTTTAACACCAACGTAGCGGGACTTGCCGGAGCCATTTCTGCGGGTATTATCATTTACGCACGTTATAAACTCTTTGATATTACGATGATTTTAAACGGTGCATTGGGTGGCCTTGTTGCGATTACGGCTGGTCCTCATTTATACACCCTTTACGATTCGCTTGCCGTTGGTTTGATCGGCGGAGTATTGGTTGTTCTGGCTATTCCTATTTTTGACCGTTTTCGTATTGATGATCCGGTCGGAGCATTGTCCGTTCACCTGGTCAACGGTATTTGGGGAACGCTTGCGGTAGGTATATTTGCTTCGGATGCTGCAAAAGGGATAACTTTTTTAAATCAGCTCAAAGGGGTTGGCGAAATCGCAGTATTTGTTTTCACGGTATCGTTTGCGGCTATTTATCTAATCAACAAATTGGTTCCGTTCCGTGCCTCCGATGAAGATCAGCTTCAAGGGCTTGATGTCAGTGAATGCGGTCTGGAAGCGTACCCCGAGTTCAAAAGGGCAATTTAACTTAACACTCTTGTAACACTTCTTCGATACTCTTCTGCGGGGCTTTTTGCCCCATAAAAACTCTTTTACCAACCTCGTTGTATAATTTGCCATTGTTTAATATTGAAAGGGATTTTATGTCTATTTATCGTGAATATGATATTCGAGGGATTTTTGAAAAAGAGCTCAATGAAGCGACCATTACCCGATTGGGATACGCATTAGCCGAAGAGATGAGAGCGTATGGAGACGTTGTTGCGGTCGGATACGATGCACGTTCTCACTCACCCATTTTGTTTGAATATCTCACGGCCGGACTTAATGCCGGAGGGATGAAAGTATTGGGGATGGGGATGGTTCCTACTCCGGTAAACTATTTTTGCAATTATCAGGATTTTAACGGCGTTACTCCGTGCGCGTCGCTGATGATTACCGGATCGCATAACCCGAGCGAGTACAACGGATTTAAAATTACCATCAATAAAGCCCCTTTTTTCGGTGAAGCGATCTATGCCCTTGGGGGTAAAATAGAATCACTCCCCTTCCCTCCTAAAGTGGAAAGACAAGTGGTAGAGATCGATGCATTGAGTCGCTATAAACGCTTTATGGTCGAATCATTCGGCCATTTGCGCGGAATGAAACAGCGCATCGTCTATGACTGCGGTAACGGGGTTGCGGGATTGGCGATCGAAGATATTTTTAATGAATTGGAATTGACAGCCAAAGGGATTTATGTTGATCCGGACGGTACGTTTCCAAACCACCACCCCGATCCGAGCGAAGAGCATAATCTCGAAGATATTAAAAAACTTCTCGCAGAGGAGGGGGATATTGCATTTGCCTACGATGGCGATGCCGATCGTATTGCCGTATTGACTCCTAAGAATAATATCAAAGGGGACATGATGGCGCTGCTGTATGCCCTAAAGATGAAAAATCCGACCGTAATCGGTGAGGTGAAATGTTCGCAGGTTATGTACGACACATTACGTGAGCGGGGAGCTACCGCCGTGATGTATAAAACGGGGCACTCGAATCTCAAAGTCAAAATGAAAGAGCTTCATGCCGATTTGGCATGCGAAGTGAGTGGGCATGTCTTTTTTGCGGATCGTTATTTCGGATACGACGATGCGATCTATGCCACTCTTCGGATGCTTGAATTGGTGCATGAAGGGGTTGATCTGGATGCAGAGATCGCAAAACTCCCACAGGTGTTTTCCACTGAAGAGATTAAGGTCAAAACGACCGAGCAGGAGAAGTTTGTCCTTATGGCCAAGCTCAAAGAGCTTCTGCAAAATCCACCCTCCGATTTTCCTGCAATTCGTGAGATTATCGAAGTGGACGGTGTTCGGGTCATTTTTGATAAAGGGTGGGGCTTGGTGCGTGCGAGTAATACGACTCCGGTATTGGTTACCCGTTTTGAATCGACCGATGCTAAGGAAGCGCTACGATACGAAGAATCCCTTAATGCGCTGATTCAAACGGCCCAAAATCAGTTGAAGGTATAATTATGAAAACAATAACATTAACCATGCCGCTTGATATGCACGTCCATTTACGTGACGGAGAGATGCTCTCAACGGTTGCACCGCTAACGTCGTACAGTTTTAGCGGGGCGCTTGTGATGCCCAATCTCGTCCCCCCTATTACCACTCTTGATGCGGTAAAAGAGTATCGCCATCGAATCAAGGTTGCGATGGAAGCGGATGATTTTGAACCCTACATGAGTCTCTTTTACCAAAATTACAGCCGAGCATTTTTAGAAACGGTACAAGATCATATTAGTGCAATCAAACTCTACCCAAGTGGGGTAACGACGAACTCGGAAGGGGGAGTTGAGAGTTTTGATATCGAATCGATGCGCGAAACCTTAGAGGCAATGTCTGATTTAGGGATTGTTTTGTCTGTTCACGGTGAGACAAACGGTTTTGTAATGGATCGTGAAGCGGAATTTATGAGCGTCTATGAGATGCTGGCGTCCAATTTTCCAAAACTCAAAATCGTTATGGAACACATAACGACCGCTGAAGCGGTAAAGATGTTGGATCGTTATGAGAATTTGTATGCCACCATCACGGTACACCATTTAATGATTACCCTCGATGATGTGGCGGGGGGGATGCTCCGTCCTCATCTGTTTTGCAAACCGATTGCCAAACGTCCGGAAGATCGCGCGGCATTGCTGAGCGTGGCCCTTGAAGCGCATCCGAAAGTGATGTTCGGTTCGGATTCAGCACCGCACCCAAAACATGCTAAAGAGTCATGCGGATGCGGAGCGGGAGTATTTACCGCCCCCATTGCCTTGCAATTGCTTTGTGAGGTTTTTGAGGCACACGATAAACTCGATAATCTCCAAGCTTTTGTCAGTGATAACGCGCAACGCATTTACGGTATATGCGCTGAGTACAAAGAGGTTGTTTTAGTGAAACACGATTTTGTTGTTCCCGATATGTACGGCAGTGTTGTCCCGATGCGCGCGGGTGAAACTTTGAAATGGTCTATTGATCGTGTCGATTAATATTCTCTTGTTGGAAGATGATCTCCTTTTTGGTGAGTCGATTCAAGATTTACTCGAAGAGGAGGGGTATCTTCTGACTTTGTGCCGAAACGGACAAGAGGCACTTGATGCCACCTACAAACACCGTTTTGATCTTTATCTCCTCGACATTAATGTTCCCCTGATCGACGGACTTTCGTTATTGCACGAGCTAAGAGATTCTGCGGATGATACCCCTGCCATCTTTTTGACGTCGCACCGTGAGACGGAAGTGTTGTCCAAGGCGTTTGAATACGGCGGGGACGATTATCTGAAAAAACCGTTTGATACGGATGAGCTGCTGATACGTATTCAGGCATTGCTACGGCGCAGTAAAGGGAAAAATCGTCGATGTGTCGGGGACTTATGTTTGGATGAGGTGCATAAATCTGTTTTTTTAGGGGGGAGTGAAATCCATTTCTCCCTAAAAGAATATCAATTAATGGCCCTTTTTATCCGAAATGCAGGGGAGATCGTTACCAAAGAGATGATTACGGATGAGTTATGGAGCGCATCGGAGAATATCAGTGACGGTGCGATACGGGTGTACATTAACCGTCTCAAGCAAGAGATCGGAAGTGAGCGGATACTCAATGTCCGTGCGTTAGGGTACCGTCTTGTTTCGTAGCGTCGAGATTGCTTTGGCATCGTTGTACGTGGTTACAACGGCTATTTTGGTTATCGGTATTTATACGGTTCATCAAATATTGGGGACAGAACAATGGGGGGTGATTTTACTCGTTTCATTAATTTTTGCACTCATTGCCGGGTGGATTTTGGCTAAAATTGCGATCAAACCACTCAAAGAGCATTTCGATCATTTGGAAGTTTTTTCCAAAGAGACACTTCATGAGCTGAATTTGCCGATCAATACGATCACTGCTAATGTGGAGATGCTGCGTAAAACACATGGTGATGAAAAAAGTCTCAAGCGGTTAGAGCGGATCGGACAAGCTGTCGGGATGTTAAAAGAACGGTATAATGAGCTCGATTATTTGATCAAAAAACAAATGGCACGTGAGAATATAGAGGTATTTGATTTAGCCGATTTACTTCAAGAGCGACTCGTGTTTTTGCGCGGGTTATATTCGAACGTGACGTGGGAGATATCACTACCATCGCGGGATGTAAAGCTTGATCGTATCGGAATGGGAAAAGTGATCGATAATTTGGTCGAAAACGGAGTGAAATATTCCCTTTCTCCTGCTCATATTCAGATCATTTTGGCGGAGGATACGTTGAGTATTTGCGATCAGGGGATCGGTATGGATGAGATTACTTTGATGCGTATCTATGATCGCTATTTCCAAAATGATACTACAATACCGGGATATGGAATCGGTCTTGGATTGGTAAAGCGGTATTGTGATCGGCATCATATCGGATTGCACGTCTCTTCCCAAGTGGGAAAAGGGACATGCGTAAAGCTGGAATTAAAAAAATTAACATAAAGGGTAGATTTAATGGAAGTAAGCGGATGGTTAGGATGGGCGCAAGGTGCGGTCGATTATGGAATTATCGGTATTTTGGTTTTAATGAGCATTGTCTCATTGTGGATGTTTATTGAGCGGTTGATGTTTTTCGGTGCGATTCGCGGGAGCGACTATGGGACGAAAGAGGAACTTGAACTCGATTTGGGCAACAATGTTTCGACCATTGCAACGATCGGTTCAAATGCCCCCTATGTCGGCTTGCTAGGGACCGTTTTGGGAATCATGATCACGTTTTACTCTTTAGGCGACGTGGGTGCAGTTGATCCGAAGAAAATCATGACGGGGCTTGCTTTAGCACTTAAAGCAACCGCGATGGGTCTTATCGTAGCGATCCCTGCTATCGTGTTTTACAATATTTTACTCCGTAAAATGGAACGTATCCTTACGCTGTGGGAAATTGATGCCCACAAAAAACAGGGGTAAATGATGAAGATGAAGCGGATCGATACGATCAACGTCATCCCGTTTATCGATATCATGCTCGTATTGCTGGTGATGGTTTTGACTACGGCAACATTTATCAAAACAGGGGTCATTCCGGTGGATCTTCCCGATGCTAAAGGGACGGCAACCGAGCATAAACCCAGTGAGATGAAACTGACGATCAAAAAAGACGGTACACTCTGGATTGATGAAAAGACGCAAGTCAGTCTTGAACAGTTTGAGCAAAAAGTGACAGAGGGTGGCAAAGAGATGACCGTTGTCCTTTACAGTGATAAAGATGCCGCATTTCAAAACTTTGTCGGGGTAATGGATGTTCTTAAACGTCTCGGGCATGAACAGCTTTACATCGTAACCGATAAGCAGAAATAACGATGCATCAAATCAGCAATTACGTCTATGCCTGTGATGAGTTGCTGGATTGGAATATTCCGACAAAACGGCTCCCTAATCCGTATCACGATTTTCCCTATATGGTGATTGAGGGGGTTCTAACTCCTGCTGAGTGCCGCGCTATAACGGCGGCGGCTTTAGAAGATCAAGAATCCGTAAAAGCGGAACTTCGAGGACGTTCCCTCGATACCGCTATCCGGCGCACGGATATTTATACCCTCTCTTCTGAACACCGTGCGATCTATGAGAACCGTTTTGCGGCGGTACGCTCGGAGATTGAAGATTTTTTTGCATTATCTCTCAGCACCTCTACCGACGTACAGGTATTAGGGTATGAGAGCGGATCATTTTACGTCAAGCACAGTGATGATGCAAGCGAACTGCGAGACCATGAGGGGAAAACAGTAGGGTTTCACACCGTAGCCCCCGAGCGCAAAGTTACGACGGTTTTATTTACCACGTCGTACACCCCTCATCCGAGTGATACTGATCATTTCAACGGTGGAGCGCTCCTTTTCAACTACCTTTGTGACGAGCATGGCAATACGATCACTCTGCGTCCCGAAGCGGGCGATATGGTCGTATTTTTAAGCAATCCCTATTTTTCTCACGAAGTACTTCCCGTCAAATCAGGTTACCGCCTCAGCCTTGTTCAATGGCATAATGCCCACAGTTAAGCTATAATTTCCTATCTTTTTTTCAAGGACATTAATGCGCTATTTTTATACCTCTTTTATTATTCTCATTATCGGGCTGATTGCCGGATATTTTTTAGGGGGACTTGAGGGGGTTTATATTGCTGCATTATTGGTCGTATTGGAAATCTCCCTTTCCTTTGATAATGCGGTTGTCAATGCCAAAATTTTAGAGACGATGGAGCCGGTTTGGCAGCAACGTTTTATCCTTTTCGGTATGCCGATAGCCGTATTTGGTATGAGACTTCTGTTTCCGTTGGCGATTGTCTCGATTGTGACAGGGATGGGACTATTAGAGACCCTTCAAGTCGCTATGGATGAGCCGCATCGCTATGAAGCGATCCTAAAAACGACTGAAACAACAATTTTTGCTTTCGGTGGAGCATTTTTATTGATGGTCTTTTTGGATTTCTTTTTCCAAGAGCACGATGTTAAATGGGTAACGTTTGTCGAGGGTTCCAAGATGATGGAACATTTTTCAGGGGTGGCAAACATCGAGCTGATTACGGCGATCATGGTAGGCATCGGTTTGGGGCATATTACACAGGATTTTGGGATTGTATTGGCATTTATGTACGGGGTATTGCTTCACTCATTGCTTGGAATGCTGGACCATTTTCTCTCGTCTGATACGGTTAAAAGCGGGATTGCCGGATTTATCTATCTTGAAGTATTGGATGCGAGTTTCAGTTTTGACGGGGTTATCGGAGCCTTTGCATTGACGAGCAATATTTTCGTCATTATGATAGGACTGGGTGTGGGAGCAATGTTTGTGCGGAGTATTACCCTCTATTTCGTTGAGCACAAAACTCTCTCCGAATTTCGCTACCTTGAACACGGTGCCCATTACGCGATCGGGATTTTAGCAGTCATCATGCTGATCAAAATTACTGCACATGTGAGCGAAGCCGTGACGGGGACAATCGGTATCGGACTGATATCCATCGCTTTCTTACACTCCATTTGGGAAAACAGAGAAGCGAATAAGGCTTAGTCTTCTTCGCCGTCTTGGGCGGTGTTTTCCTCTTTTTTCTTCATATAATATTTGAATATTCCATACAAGCTTATCATCATCCATGTAAATTCCATGATAAAAGAAGCAAGATTCCACGCATAGAGTAAAGATAAGATGATCAGTAATGCTCCTAGGGTATTTAACACGGAGAAGCTTAAACCTTTCGCATCCATTTTTTCAAGTTGTAAAAGCATATAGCCGATGATAATGATAACAACACCGAGAATACCGATGAGGTCAGTTAGGGATAGTTGCATTGCGATATTCCATTATTGGAGTTAGAGAGGCAGTGTATCGAAGAAGAGTTAAAAAGAGGGGTAAAGAGTTCGCAGAAACGCCAAAGTAGGAAGCTTCTATTTTATGTTAAGCCTCACTGCTCATTTCATTCGGCACGTTTGGTTTCAGACCTAAAAATGTCCATTTAGGACATTTTTTTTACGGTCTTCACATCATACCTGGCATTCCGCCCATTCCACCCATATCCGGCATACCACCGGCTTTATCTTCTTTGATTTCGTGGATCGTTGCTTCGGTCGTTAGAAGCATGCTTGAAACGGATGTTGCGTTGGTCAATGCTACACGCTCAACCTTGAGAGGATCGATGATCCCTGCTTCGTACATATCGACATATTCACCTGTTGCAGCGTTGAAGCCGATATTCTCATTGGTTGCGCTAACGATAGTGTTGACGACAACGCCCGCATCGTATCCTGCATTCTCAGCGATTTGTTTGACCGGTGCAGAGATTGCGCGAAGGATGATCTCCCATCCGATTTTTTGGTCGCCGGTAAGGTCGTGTTTCCCTTTTGCCGCTGCACGGATCAATGCCGCCCCGCCGCCGATAACAATACCCTCTTCAACTGCCGCTTTCGTTGCAGATAGAGCATCGTCAACGCGGTCTTTTTTCTCTTTCATTTCGGTCTCGGTAGCCGCACCGACTTTGATAACGGCAACACCGCCGGAGAGTTTCGCAAGACGCTCTTGGAGTTTTTCTTTGTCGTATTCGCTGGTCGTTGCTTCGATTTGAGTACGGATCTCTTTGATACGTGAATTAACCGCTTCTTTCTCACCTGCACCGTCTACGATGGTGGTGTTGTCTTTGCTGATTACGACACGCGCCGCTTGACCGAGGTCTGCAACGGTTGCGCTATCCAATGTACGGCCGATCTCTTCACTGATTACTTGTGCACGAGTCAATACGGCTATATCTTGGAGCATTGCTTTACGGCGATCACCGAATCCCGGAGCTTTAACCGCTGTGATGTTCAACACACCGCGAAGTTTATTAACCACGAGGGTTGCCAACGCTTCACCTTCGACATCTTCAGCGATGATAAGAAGAGGGCGTGAGCTTTTTTGAACTTGCTCTAGTACCGGAAGAAGGTCTTTAAGGTTAGAGATTTTTTGATCGAAGAGGAGGATAAACGGATGATCCAATTCTACGGTCATTTTTTCGCTGTTGGTGATGAAATACGGACTGAGGTAACCGCGATCGAATTGCATACCTTCAACAACGTCAAGTTCATCATTGATCCCTTTTGCCTCTTCGACGGTGATAACACCGTCGCGGCCTACTTTATCCATCGCTTCGGCGATCATAGCACCGATACGCTCATCCGAGTTTGCAGAGATGGTTGCGACTTGCGCGATCTCTTTTTTATCATTGATGATA
>OBEQ010312235.1_pt1 | contig 49684 bp, 29 predicted proteins | sample 1670901 | NCBI WGS metagenome assembly OBEQ01 (sample SAMEA104232315, study PRJEB22302) | groundwater metagenome | biome: forest; feature: aquifer; material: groundwater | place: USA | collected 2011-08-07 | depth 5.4 m
ATGGAGCAATGGGAGTGAAGCGACTGAAATCGCCAAGGACGTCCCCAAAATCCGAACTCGACCGAATCAATAGCCTGTTGCAGAGTGGCTTTTTAGTGACCGGAAAGCTCATGAAATTCTTTCCGAAGGCTTTTTCAACACCCTGTTAGACGTTTTAATGCGAAATCACGGGCATTTCCATCCGAGGCCGCACTGCCTCAATCGCAAATTACCGCGGCGGAAATGGGGTGGAGGATAGAGGCGAACTTGAAGTGGGCACAAAAAAGGAGGAAGTGGGCACAAATCCACCCGGCAGGCGGATACCACTCAGCCGAGAAGCTTTCCGCGGTGGGCCCTCAAGGAAGAGCGTTGTTCATGCGGGGTCTTGGGGATTGACTGCGGCAAGCATTGTTTCCGGGCACATAGGTGTACTCTGCCCGAACGAGTTGTGGAAAAGCGGTGATCGAAAAAAATCAACGCTGCAGTCACAAGACCGCCACAGACGCTTTCCGCTTGCCCGGTTTCACGCCTCGTGGGCCCACCGGCCTAAGGGGACGCTAAGCTACGGTATCCATTAATGGAGGCACCCTTAATTTCATATTTTGATGGAAATGGAATTCGCTTTGAAGCGCGGTATATTTGCAGCAAGCCTACTGTTGTCGCTTTTTACGGCGTGCGATCATGCTAAGACCAATAAGCCCAAGTGCGACTCCATTTCAACTTCCATTGTGAAAACAGATACGTTTACGACCGAAATAAAATGCTCTGAAGATGGCTATAGGAGGGTTACCCGCAAGACGAATGGAAGGGAAGACGGACAATGGGAAGCGTACGGGGCCGATGGCACCCTCGAGGAGCTATCCCACTTCAAAAAGGGTGAAGCGGACGGCCTGTTTCAAATCTGGCATCCCGATGGAACGCCCTATGACCGCAAGTTCTACCGGAACGGCCACCTTAGCGACACGGCCCGGCTCTGGTACGACAATGGAAAATTGAATTCCCTCGACGTCTATGACACCGCCGGCCGGAGAAACGGGTGGTCGATGAATTGGGACGACCGCGGCATCCTGTTGGACAGCGTCTACCATGCCGAAAACGAAATGAAGGAGGCTTTCTATTTCTGGGAGTCGGGCAAGTTGATGTTCCATGAAAAAACCATCGGGAACCCACAGACCCACCGCTACGATATCCGGGAAGCCGCTTCTTTCGATTCCACCGGTACAAAGAACGGCGAAGTCGAGAACGGCAACGGGCGGCTCATCGTCTTGCATACCCGGGGTTTCAGCGCTTCCGATACGCTGGAAGTCAAAGGTACCGTGCTACAGGATGCCGGGGAATCTTTCGGGTATTTCGCCTTGTCCCTTTTTCCGGCGCACGCTTGCGCTTCTCTGCGTGCGGAGCATAAGAAAACCGGAACGGACGGGCCTGACTGCAATTCCATGACAACTTCAATCGTGAAGAAGGATACGTTGACGACTGAAATCAGGTATGATGATGCCATGGTCGGGGGCTGGAAGGTCATCCGCAAAAAGAACGGGAAAGAGGACGGACGATGGGAAGATTACAATTCCGACGGAAAGCCCGTTCTGGTCTCAAACTACCGCAACGGGCAGGAGGATGGGATTTACGAAGGTTGGTGGGAGTCGGGCTTTCCCTTTCTGTACGAGCCCTACCGGAACGGCAACCGCGTCGGCGTGCACAAGGAGTGGTACCGGAAGGACAAGCTGAAAAGCGTTCGCTCTTACAACGCCGCCGGCCAAATGCACGGCTGGTCGATTAACTGGGCCGAAAACGGCAACCTGGAAGACAGCATCTATTATGTCAATGACGAAAAAAATGAGGGTTTCTTTTTCTGGAAATCCGGCAAGCTGATGCTCTCTGAAAAAACCCGCTGGAACCCGGGGATCAAACCTTACGACGGCTACTACCATGGTCCCTATGATATTTTAGAAGCCGCCAGTTTCGATTCCACAGGCAAGCAGAACGGCGAGGTCAAAGGCGGCAACGGGCGGATCATCATGCTGTCCGCGTGTTCCGGAACCGACACGCTGGAAGTAAAGGATACGCACGTTCGGAAAGCCGGGTATTTCGACGGGCATCTGGACGTGAATTTTTACGGACAACCCAGTCCTTTTTGCACGGAATGATTTTGTCCGGGAGACAGGCCCGATTGCGGGCGGCTAGGACAAAACCGTCGGGTATAGGCTTCCACAAACCATAAGCCAGAAAAATGGATCCTGCCTAACCGCTTTAACACAAAGAGCGGGTGGAAAAAAGAGCGGATGGAAAACCCACCCGCTCCCATACCGGATCCCGTTATGGATTCGGTACCGTCCCGAGGACGCTGACATGTTCGATGCAAACCTTGTGGTAATCCTCCTCCAGGTTCGAGTGGATGTCGCTTCCCTTCGCGACCATGTCCATGTCCAATTCGAGGCCGTGGCAGACGAGCCATAGGGCGCTGGAGTCGGGTTCCGGAAACTTGACGTGGTCGAGTTCCTTTGAGGGGTCTCCGCAAATGGCCAGGTAATCGGCATCCAGTTTACTTTGGAGTACTTTATCCGACCCCGCCATGATCTTTTCCGCAACCATGCCATTGCAGAGCACCCAATAATCATAGGGGGTGGACCTCACTTTGGACTTGTCTCCGGAATTCGGATTCTTGTTCTGCCCGGGTAAGGTATCCTTGGACGGATCGCCGCACACCTGTTTGACTTTGGCCTCCAGTTCCAATCGGAGGGCGCTCCCCGGCTCCGCCTCGATGATTTCCCCCTTCAGGGCTTGGCAGGCTTTCCAGGCGGAATCGTTCCGGGTTTTCGGAAACGTAACAGGGGCTTCACCGCTAAAGGGATCGACGCAGAGCTTTTTGAACCGGGCTTCCAGCTCCGTCCTGTCTCCGCCGCCCGGCGGGGACTTGATGGCGTCCCTCATGGCATGGCAGAGTTTCGTAAGTCCGGTGTCACTATTGGGAAAATTGGCCGGCAAGTTGCCCTTGTTGGACGACCGCACGGAAAGATCCTGGGTGGTGGAATTCGGATCGGTAGCATTGCCGCTACCCCGGCTCTGGCCGAGCAGATCCTGGCATCCCAGGAAAAGGGTGGCGGAAAGGCCCAATCCCGCCAATGCCATCGTGAATGATTTTGTCTTTTTCATAAGTCCTCCGGTTGAGAAGTGTTTTATGAACATTAGCCGCAAGCCGGAGGAGGCGGACGAAGCCCATGTGGAATCATGAGGATTAATTGTCCTCAAATAAAAAATCCTGGCGGCCAACCCCATCGGCGGTTGCGCTGTTTAATCCTTTATAATCGGGGGTCAAAAACGTTTCCATGGATTCATGCCATCGGGTGATCCCGCCTTAAAAAACCAAAAACCCAAAATATTGTAGTCGGAAATGTCCTCAACTATTTGCCCGAAAGCGGCGGTGGATTCGACTTCGGAGCAGTATGCTTTCGACAGGATGGATCGCGACTCGAAATCAGAGCCCGGAAAAACCGCCATGGCGGAGCCGCAGATACTCCAGTATTTGGACTATCGGAATTTCCTCAGGGATTATTACGCCTACCGGAAAGCCGTCGACTGCGGTTTCACGCAACGATCCTTCGCCAAGGACGCGGGACTGCCCGTTTCCACTTCCAGCCTCCTGCCCGCCGCCATCAAGGGCCGGCGCCAATTGAGCCAGAACCTGCGCATCAAGTTCGGCAAGGCCATGCGGCTGGGGGAGCGCGAGTATCGCTACTTCGACCTGCTGGTGCAGTTCAACCAGGCCAAGGGGATGGCCGAGAAGAATTTCTTTTTCGCCCAACTGGCCAAGTTCCGGAGTTCCCGGGCGCAGATAGTGGGCGAGACCGAAATCCGGTATTTCACCAAGTGGTACTATTCGGCGGTATGGAATTATTTCGGAATCGATCAGAAGCAAAGGCATCCGGGCATCATCGCCGCGAACATCTTCCCTCCTTTGACTACGGGCCAGGTGGAGGAGTCGGTCAAGTTGCTGTTGGAATTGGGCCTGATCAAGAAAACCGCCAGCGGCTATACCGTGACCGACAAGCACATCTATACCGAGAAGGACGTCCAGGCCCTTGCGGCCCGACAGCACATCCATGAACTGGCGGGCCTGGCCACGGAGGTCTTTGAATCCGTGCCCGCGGAAGCGCGGCAGTACAATGCCCTCATGTTCTCGGCCTCCGGGGAGGGCTTCAAGACCATCAAGGAAAGGATCCGCACTTTCCAGGAGGAACTGCGCGAAATCATCGATCGCGACAGGAATGAAGACAGGATCTATACCTTGACGATGCAACTCTTCCCCAACAGCAAATTGAAGGATTGAGGGAAATGGTTATGGATCTTTTCGGAAAAAATCCCATTACGGCCCCCGCGAGGATCCGGTCACGGGCGCGTTACGTATCGCCCCGGCTGATCCGAGCGGTCCGCTTCCCGGTGATCTGCGTATTCCTGACCGCCTTCGCGGCCGCCCAGCTTCTATCCGGCTGCGAGGACGGAACCAGTTCCGGCGTGGACAATCCCCGGCTCACCGTGTCCTTCCAGGATTCCGCGGGCTTGGACATGCAGGTGACCGGCGACCTCAACGTTTACGGTCCGGATCAGAATCCCACCGTGTCGCCGCAGCCCCTTTGGACCATCAAGCTCAACAACGCCTCCCGCATCAACCTCACCGCGGACGATATCGCGAGGATCAACCGCTCGGCCCCGGCCAAATACGCGGCCTCCAAGGTGGCGACCGGGTCCGGCGCCACCCGTTCCCAAACCGCCGAATCCCCCACCGCCTTCGCTTTCAACCTGCAGCTCAGGACCGAAGATCGCAAAGGCCAATTCGCCTTCGGTCTCGTCTATGATTTCGCGTCCAAGAACTTTTCGAAGTCGGCGGACCCGGCCGCGCCTGCCGCCCCCCTGACGCGCCTGGGGATGCCGCCGAAACCGCTGGTGCGCTACCAAGCCAAGCTGATCCGGGACAGCCTGACGGGAACCTTGAACCGCGTCTTCATTCCGGGCACGCCGTTCCAGGCCACCTTGGTGGATAGCGCCTTCGCCTTCGAAGACCTTCCTGAGGGTGCCTTCTCCCTGCGTTTCCTGGCGGCGGACGGCCATGTCTTCGCCGTCAACGAGACCCTGGACACGCATATTCCGCGCGACTTTACGATCGGACAGGTTCCCATTTCCACCCTGGACACGAACCGTTTTCCGGCTACGGACTCCCTGCTCAGAATTTCAGCCGGTCCCGATCGCGAAGCCTATTTGAACGCCCCGGCCATTCTCGATGCCGTCGTGAAAATCTTCGACCCGATGGATCCGCGGCTCGCGATCCTCTGGCGGCAATTGCACCCCATAGGAGATACGGCGTTGCCCGCGAAGTTCGCGAGCCCGACCCTGCCCCGAACCGAGGTCAAGCTTCCCGGCGAGGGCGCCTATACGTTCGAGGTCGCCGCCACCCTGGGCAAGTACACGAAGATGGATACCGTTGTCCTCTTGGTGAAGAAAGTCGGGACCCCGCTGCAGGCCAGAATCATCCAGCCGCTGAGCGCGGATACCTTGGCGGTGGGGCGCCCCTTTCCCGTATCCTGGGAAATGCCCGTCCCCGGACCCGTGACGTTGCGCGCCTCGCCGGACAAAGGGAAGAATTGGTTCACCATCGTGCAACATCTGGATGTCAAAGACGGCCCCGCGACGTATAACTGGACTCCGTCCACGGATTTTGCCGGAGCGGTCCGCGCCGTGGTCGAGGTCCGGCTGGAATCGGATTCCTCCATGGCGGCCGTTTCCCAAGGCATCGTCGTCAAATGATCCCGACCGTCCTTCCGGGCACAAAACGGGCCCGATTGTGCCCGCTTACGGCCACATTCTTATGCGGTTCCGGGGGTGTCTGAGGTATCCTATGGTATGGGCCGATTCATCCGGAAAGGGTCCGGGATCATTTACGATACCTTCGCGATTTCCCAGCGATCCTTGGATACGGCCGATAATGAATGATATTTTCCAATACCTGGACTATCGCCTGTTCTTGAAGGATTTTTGCGAGAGCCAGAAAGCCTCCAAGCCTTCGTTTTCGCAACGGGCGTTCGCGCGTTCCGCCGGCATCCCATTGGCAAGTTCCAGTTTTCTACCCGCGGTCATCACCGGGAAGCGCAATCTAAGCGCCAACTACCGTCTCAAGTTCACCAAGGCGTTGCGGTTGAATCCGCAGGAAGCGGCTTTCTTCGACTTGCTGGTCCAGTTCAACCAGGCGAAGACCATGGCGGCCAAGAACCAATATTTCTCCCGCTTGAGCAAGTTCCGTAATTCAAAGGCCGAAGTGGTGCTGGAGGGCCAATACCGGTTCTATTCCAGCTGGTATTTTTCCGCGGTGTGGAATTATTTCGGGATCAACAAAAGGGAGAAGAATCCGCGGGAGATCGCCCGGCACATTTTCCCCGCCATCGGCGAAGAGGAGGTCCGGGAGGCCATCGCACTATTGCTGGATCTGGGTCTGATCAAGAAGCTGGCCAATGGATTTACGGTCACTCACAACCACATCACCACGGAAAAGGAAGTGCAGGCGATGGTGACGCGGCGTTACGTCAGGACGCTCACGGAAATGGCGATGGAGGTGTTCGAGGCCGTCCCCGCCCCCAATCGGCAATACTCCGCCATGATGTTCTCCGTTTCCAAGAAAGGCTTCGATACCGTCAAGCATCGGATCCGGTCCTTCCATGAAGAGCTGCGGGAAATCCTGGAAAACGATCAGGATGAAGATCGCATTTGCACGCTGGCGACCCTTCTCTACCCCAACACCCAAATCCCTTCGGAGTCCCGGGACGATGCGCCGACCCACAAGAAGAGCTGAACGCCTTGCCCCGGCATTGGTGGTTCTCGGCCTGCTGATCGGCGCTTGCGATAATCGGCAAGCCGGAACCAGCAGCACCGTCGACAATCCCGCCATTGCCGCATTGACGGTCACCTTCCGGGATAGCGCCGGACCCTTGCGCCTCACGGGCACGGTCGAAGTGTTCGCGGAGTCCCAGAACCCGTGGACCGAGGCCTCGCTCTACAACACGGAGAGCGGCGCGGAGAGATACGTGCTGGATTCACTCCGGCTCGACTCCCTGTTCCGCGCCTTGAAGGCTTCGGGAACCGCAGCCGGTGGAATTCCCCCCGGGTCCACGGGCTTCACCTTCAATATCCTGGTCCGGGACAGAATCAACCGGGGCGGTATGCTGGCGAACCTGAAATACGATTCCCTGACCCGGTTGATCAAGGATTCGAACGGCGTGTTGGATTCCGCTTCGGTCGCCTTGGCGCCTTTGATCGATGTCTGCGGATTCCTGGACGGCGATACCACCGGAAAACCCTTCATCGTCTTTACGCGAGGGGCTCCGTACACGGCCACGGTGGAGGCCGGATCCACTCTCTTCGTTTTCCACGGGTTGATCCGTGGCAGCTACTCTTTGCGCGCGGTGGATGCTTCCGGAGCGATGTTTCCGATGTACGAACCCTTGCAGGCGAAACCCTGCCCGGAAAATCCGCTTGCCCCCGGAGCCGATGTCCCTCACTTCACCAAAGGCGTTATCTCCGTGGGACGGATCCAGCTTCCCGGTACTTGAACGCGTCCCGCGCCGTCGACCGCGACGATGCGGACATGGAAGTGCCTTTGGGGCAGTACTTCTACCGCTTCGCGGTGCCCCATTACCAGATGACCCGGAAAATGATCTTTGTGAAATAACATCTTTCCGTGTCTTGACCCGCCGCGCGGAATCCGGAATCACCGCCGGTTTTATACCGAAACATGCGGATTCCATCAATGAGTAACGCGATCCTTTATTGATACAGTTTCCCCGATCCGGATTGACAGAATCCGGAAGGCGGGGGAAACATGGAAACGCGTTACCGGGTAGGACTTGCGATCCTGGGCATCTTGGCCATGGGGTTCAGCCAAACGGAAATCTATAAACCGTATAAGAAGACAACCGGTTGGACCGCCGATACGTTGTATATCGGCGCCGAACTTTTATACTCCGGAGTTGGAGCCATCCAGGTGACCTTGAAAGCCTCGGAATCCGTGACCCGCGGTAAACTCTATTTCATCAATCCGGCATCGAACGACACGGTTTTTCTTTTCGACAACAAGGCCCCCCTGGGCACCACGGTGGATGCGGGCAAATCGACTGCGGTTCCCAAAGACGGCCCCGTGGTTTTCATGTATATCCCCGAGAACCATTACCTTCCCATGTTCACCGGTCCCAACCTGGTGGGCAGCCGTTTCCGCTGCCAAGCGAGCAGCGACAGCATGACCAATCCCAATTGGCGCTACGGGCACCGATGGTCCGTGGTCGGAAGGACGCCGGCCGGGGACCTGGAAGTGGGGTTCGAAGACTGGATCGATCCAGGTAGCGATATGGATTTCGATGACGTGATATTCCAAATCAAGGGAGTGAATATCGCCATCCGCGATCGTTCATTGAGGACCAAGGACCTGGTTCGGTAGGGTGCGTCGCAAGATCACAGGAAGCCCATCGCGAATGCCGCGAGGAAGGCGTCCATCCAAATCTTTGGGGAAGTCTTATCAAAGCCGGCCAGGCCCGACGGTTTCTCCCGGTTCAAGGGATTGGAAGCCAGAAGGATTCGTCCTGGTACCAGACTTCAAGGCGTTTCCTTCGCCCCCGGGCCCAATACCATGGCCTCCGATGCGAGTTTCCCATTCGGAGCGTATTCCGATTCGATGACGACGGGACCTCTCATGTATTTGGAGTTCTTCTTGAACCGGACGAGCGGCACGTTTTGCTGCTTGATCAGGACTTCGTTCCGCAACGCGATCCGCTTTCCGACTTTGACGCCCAGCTTCGGAAGGGAGTCGTTGCAGAAGCATGAGGATACGATCCTGTCGATGGAGACGCGGAACTTTTCCCCGTCCAAGGATCCGAGCACCAGATCCTGTTCCACCCCTTGGCTGCCGCAAAAACCATCCGGATGTCCGGCGGATGGCTTATTGTAGAAGCCATAAAATTCGGAGGTCGTTCCGATCCTGCAGACGCTGATGTTTTCCTGCAAACTCCGGTAGAAGACGCGGGCGGTATCCAACTCCAATTTTATCGTGGTGCATGAATCGGATGCGGCTACGAACAATCGCTTCCCAGCGACATCGGAGACTTGGTATTTCAGGTCGGTATACCCTGCGGTCCCTCCAACCCCTCCCGCATGGCAAAGGGAAACCAGGGCTGGGCAAAAAATGCAAAGCAGAGTCGCGGTTCTGCACAGCAGGTTCACGGTTTTTGAAATCAGGGTCGCGGTTAGCATGATGGGTATTCTCCCCATTCATCGGCACCCTGTCAAGGAACGCGGAAGCCGATGGACCTGAAAGCCTTGCGTCGTTTCCCACCCGGGGATCGGCCCCGCGCGTCCCGTTGGCTTCCCGAAGTCTCCTCCAGGGCCGGACCGGAAGGGTTTCCGGCCCTTGGGCGCGCGCCGCGATCCGCCAATCCCGTCCCTTTCAGGATCCGGATCTCGCCGCTCGAATCGGGCCGCACCCAGGGCGCGGCGCTCACTTTGATCCGAAGCTTGTCGCTGGTTTGATCGGGAACGGTCCAGGAAAAGGATCCCGCGTTGTTGATGTTGTCCGCTGCCATCACCCATCCGCCGCCCGCGCCCAGATCGTAGAAGACGCTGACCTTCTTCGCGTCGCCCAGGGTTTTCCAGGTCAAGGCCGTCTTGGACCCGGCCGTGAAGGCGGTGCCTTGGATGGGATTCGTCAGGAACAAGCGGACGAGGGAATTGGGGCCGGCTTCCGGAAGCTCCATGATTTCCCAGCGCCGGTAATGGACGATGGCGTTCTCCGCCTCCAAGCCCACGGCCCCGCTGTCCCATGGCGCCAGAGTGACGCCGGAGTCGTTGGTGGTGCGGATGTTCCACAGCTTGAAGACCTCCTTGCCGTTCACGATGTGGATGGCGGTATCGGCGCCCCGCACGACCACCTCCATGTCGTTCCAGGCGGGGCCCGGAAAGTCGGCCTTGTCCGGCGTGGCCCCGAAGTCGCGACCGTCGCAGCCGTGCTCGCACACTTTGATAGGCTTGCCCTTGGGATCCCAGCGCCCGTTCGTGACCCGGGTATCGAAGGTGACCTGTTGGATGGAAAAGGCGTCGCCGCCGTCGCCCTGCAGCATCTGGCACTCGATGCTGCGCGGCCAATTGCCTTTGGCCACCGTCCCGTCCCCGCCCATGCGCGGGTAGGTTTCATCCATGGCGTAGAGGAAGCCCGCGTTGAGATTGCCGGGGGCGTCGAAGCGGTACTGGATGCGCATGCGGTAATGCTTATAGTTGGACCGGACGGTGCCGATTTCGCCGCCGATGCTGGCGATGCGGATTTCGACGCTGTCCGTGCCCGCATAGGTGATCTTGAACGCCGGATCCACCGTGGTCGTGACGGGCTTATTGTAGAGCCGCGAATACAGGCCCTGGTAGTTCTGCCCGTTGAACAAGGGGACCCAGCCGGAATCCGCTTTGGTGAAGCCCTGCGACCGGACCGGAAGGGCCGTGCCGAAGAGGATCAGCGCGGCCATGCAGGGAATCCGCAGCCGCCCCGCGACTATCCGGGGCATCCGGATCCGGGACGCGCTATTCGGAAGGCGATTCGCGGACGTCCGCGGGACGTGGTTCTGCTTGCCGGCGTTAAGGTGCTGCATGCGCGCCTCCGACGGTGTTGCGGGGATACGCGACGTAAAGGAGGCCCTGAGCGGTGAGGGAATGCGGCAGGCGCAACCGCGCCGGACCCGCGGTGAAGTCGGAGAATACTCTTTTCCCGCCCACGTCGAAGACTTCCACGCCAAGGGCCCCGGCCGGGATATCCACGAAACCCAGGCGCGGATTGGCCATCAGGACCGGAGGGTTGCGCGGGGAAGGATCCCGGAGGGACACGGTTTTACATTGAGAGGGGTCGTTGAGATTGACGGTCCGATCGAACTCCTTGAAGTTGGGATCCATGCAACCTTGCTTGATGAAGGGGCAGGACTTGTAATCCTTCTGGGCGCCGGTGTATTGCAGGCTGAACACGGTACCGGCGGCGTAGTCCAGGTAATACAGGGTCCCGTCCGGACCGATCTCCATGTCGATGACGTTGGGTCCCGTCACGATCTTATCCAGCGCGGTCAAGGCGCCTGCCGTGTCCAAGGACATGAGCCAGATGTAATGGCGCGAGAAATCGCCGAAGATGACCTTGCGATGGAAAAAGGGAGGCAGCTTCACGGCCGACACCAGGGCGGGATTGAAGTCGTAGGTGGGGCCGGCCATGACGGTCTCGCCGCCGCCGCCCAGCTTGGAGGACAGGCCCTTCTGGTAGGCGTTGTTGCAGTAGTAGATCAACGGCGGCACCACCGTGGTCGGCAGATCCGTGAGGCCGGTATTGAACGGGGACAGGTTTTTCAGGGCCTTCAAATCGAAGGGCTGGCCCACCTTGTATCCGGCGTTCTGATAGACGGTCTCGTAGTCCCGGACCTTGTACGGCTCGAGATTGCCGTTGGTGAACGGCCAGCCCGCATAGCCCGGGCCTTTCAGCAAGGTGATTTTGTCGTATCCGGGCGGGCCTTTCAGGCTGTCGTAGGTATCGGCATCGGCGCCGACTTCGCCTACGAAGGCCCAGCCGGTGACCGTGTCCACCTTGACGCGATAGGCGTTGCGATGGCCCATGGAATAAATTTCGGGCCGGGTCTTTCCCGCCGCGAACTGTCCGATGGGGAAAAGGTTTCCGGCGGGAATGCCGTAGGTGGAGCCGACGCCGGGCGTGGGCGTTTGCGCGTCCGGGAAGGGAAGCGGGCGGATGCGCAGGCTCTTGCCGCGCAGATCGTTGGTGTTCGACGCAGTGCGCAAGGCGTTGAAGGCCTTGTTATCCGGATCGCGCGGGCCATAGATGGAGCGATCGCCGAACGGGTTGGTGTCATCGCCGGTGGAGATGAAGAGATCCCCGGTCCGCCGGTTCCAGGCCATGCCGCCGCCCGCATGCCGCTGATCGTCCTGCTTGCCCGGGGTGGTTTCGCGCGGGTATTCCAGGATCATCTTGGGATTGGCGAGCGCGCCGTCGATCACGGAATAGCGCGTGAGCCGGTTGGATCCCAGGGCCGCCGGCGTATGCAGGATGTAGATCCAATGCGTCGTAGGATAGTTGATGTCCGCGACGATGCCGAGCATGCCGTCTTCCACCTGGCGGCCGGCGTTGGTGGGTACCGTACCGATTACGGTGGCGCCCTTTCCCGGGATGAAGAGATGGACCTTGCCGGACCATTGCTCGATCGCGAATACCGAGCCGTCGGGCTGGACGGCCATATGGGACGGGTCCGTCATCCCCTTGAACACCTCCACGGATTTGAATTCGGAAGCCGCCGGAAAGGCGCAGGTCTGGGATTGGACGGTATTCGTCACAAACATTACGAATGCGCATGCGCAAAAACCAAACGGCCGGAGCCGCGAACGTGCAGATATCATGATTCCCCCCCACGGACGAAACTAACGTCCGACGAAAAAAAATAAACGCTGAGATGTTGTTTACCCGGGTAAACACAAAAGGATCCGTCCTTTGTCCAAGTCCGCTTCCCCGGACGGGGCCGCATTGCCGTTTATTACGGCGTTGGCGAAGATCGGGGTCGATGGATGGGGTGTTAAGGACCGGCCGGGACTACATCCTGCAGACGCATCCCTTCGAAATACATCTCGTCCATCCACAGCGTGACGGTGTCTCCCGGGATCGAAAGCGGTCGTTTGGCGATGAACTCCACCGCGATAACGTGGCTGGAGGCTATCGCCCAGGGCGCGGGTTGCGGACCCACGGCAGCCACGGGGCGGCCTTGCAGGGAGTCCCCGGGAATGGTCACCTTGCTCCAGGTCGGCTGCAACGCCACCGTGTACGCGTAGGGGATGACGGATGCGATGGAGGTGTCCGCGCCTTTGGCGAGGAAGGTAACGTCGACGCTACCTGATCCTTTCGCCCAGAATCCGAACGCGGTCAGCTTGGAAAGATCGTAGAAGGTGTTCGTCGAGAACATCCCGATCTGGAATCCGATGGAGACGAACGAACTGTCCGTTTTCCCGACCCGCAGGACGGCCCGCAGGCTGGTATCGGCGAACGCTTCTCTTCCCCCGAAGAACTGGAGGCCGGCCCCCGAACCGCCGACGGTCTTGGAATACCACATGCCTTCGCCCAGGCTCTTGCCGAGCACGGTATTCCACCAGAATCCGTGTTCGAAGTCGTCGACGAGGGTGCGCGGCAAGGTGTCGGTGAGGATCGGTCGCGGTACCGTATCCAGGACGTTACGGTTCCTGAGCGTGTCGCCCGGCAGGAGGACCACGGTATCCTCGACCACGGGTTGTACGCTGCCATTGCGGCGGACCATGGCTACCAGGCCATAGGTGCCCGGCGCCACGGCGTTGAAGGTATAGTATCCGTCCACGTTGAGCGCGGCGGTATAGGCGGTTCCGAGCAAGCGTATTTCGGAGATGGCGGCGCCGGTGTCGGTACGCGCGCGGCCGGAGATGGAACCATTGGGCGCGAGGATGAAGGCGCGGGCCGCTTTGGCCAGGCGGATCGAGTCGGCCGAGTTCAGCGGTTTTTCCCCTAGGGTGGACGCGAGGTGGGACCGGATATCCCTGACGAACCCGCCTTGGGAATCGGCGTCGATCTGCAGGTTGCAACGGGGCGTAGCCGGCGGCTTCAGCGCCACCTTGCCATCGGCGTCGGTATAGGCCGAGTCGATCACGACGCTGCGGCCTTCCGCGACCTTGCCCGTCCAATCCTCGTCATCCACGATCAGGATCCTTACCCGCGCCGCCGCGGAACCGTCGGCATAGGTGAGCGTGGCGATGTCTTCCCCGTTGGTGGTCTCGGAGGTGCCACCGGCGATGTGGCGCGGTTGGTCGCAACCATTGGAGCAGCAGAGCCCCAAAGCGGTGAGCCAGGATGCCAAGGAACGCAGGCACATGGGATGCGCGGCCCGGATTGCGGGACGGGACGGAAATAGGCGGTCGTTGTTCATCTCAAGAGTACGGATAATCATGTCCGGCGGGACGTGGAAATGTCAATATTTTGGGGATTTAGGGAATCCGGCCCCGGACAACAGCGACTCCAGAAGCAACCGCGTTTCCGGATATTCCGGATTGAGCCGGAGGGCTTCCCGGAACTGCGACGCGGCTTCGGCGATCCGGCCTGTGCGCGCATAGAGTTGCGCAAGGTTGATACGGGCGGGCACAAAGCGGTTGTCCAAGGCCAACGCGGCGGAGTAGGCCGCGATAGCACTGTCCGCATTCCCGGACTTTTCCTGGAACAGGCCGATGTTGAAACGCCCTCCGGGGAAATAGGCGTTTGCGTCCAAGGCCTCGCGGTATTCCCCCAAGGCCCGGTTATACGCGGCCCGGGAGGAATCCGGAAGCAGGGCCGCATCCTCGACCAATGCCTGGGCGGCGGCAACACGCACGGCCCGTAGGCTGTCATTGAGCAACGGCAGCAAGACGGAAACGCGTTCGTCGCCGGGAAGTTTTTCCAGCCCGGTGGCGGCGGCCCAGCGGACGAGGGGATCCGGATCGCGCGCGCGGCCGATCAGGACGGACGGCGCCAGGCGTCCCATGAATTCGGCCAAGGCGGCCACGGCGGAGGCGCGGGCGATGCCGGGGTATTGGGGATTCTCCGCCAGCCGCGTAAGGGCGGAGTCCGCGGCGGCGCCTTCATCAGCATCAACAGCAGCATCGGCCTCGCTCCGCAACAGACCCGGTACGAGCAGATCGGAAAAATGCGCTTTGCGCACGGGACCGAACCGTTTGGCGATCCAGGCCGCGGCCCACGCGGGATTTTTATCCGCATGGCAACCCGTGCAGGCATTCGGGGTTCCGTATTTCACCGAGAGATCCGGACGGGGAACGCGCAGGCTGTGATCCCGGCGCAGGTCCACCTGCATGTATAGTTTTGCGGGCATGTGGCATTCCGCGCAGCGGGATCCGCTGGAGCCGGATGCATGTCCATGATGGGTCGGGGTATCGAACCTGGCCGCCTCGTGGCAGCGCACGCACAGGGCGTTGCCCTGAGCGCGGAGCTTGAGGGTATGCGGGTCATGGCAATCCGAACAGCGGACGCCTTGATGGTACATGCGGCTTTGCAGGAAGGAGCCGTACTCGTAATCCTCCTCCGCTATCTGGCCGTCGGGATGGTAGAATTCCGGCCGGATCAATTCCGGCGTGAACGCGTCCAGGAATTCCTTCGCATGGGAGAAGTCCGCCCGAAGCGCCGAACGCCGGGCATGGCATTGGGCGCAGACCATCACTTCCGCGTCCGCCTTCCGGCCAAGGTGATCCTGCTTCAATCCGAAATGATCCTCGCGTCCATGATTCGCGAATCCGGAAAGTCCGAAAAATCCGGCCAGGCCGGCTAGGCCGGCAAAGATTGATAGAGACTTGAGGATGGGATTGCGACGGGAGAAATCCACGTGTTCCGATCCCGGGCCATGGCAGGCTTCGCAGCCGACGTTTGCTTCCTCCCAGGTGGTGGCGAAGGTTCCCGTTGCGGCGTCATAGCCGCGGTGGAGGCCGGTGGAATGGCAATCCGCGCACATCCCGTTCCAGTTCTGGCCGTCCCGGGTCCAATGCAGCCAATCGTCCGGTGCAGGATTCGTTTCCGCCTGGAGATCGAACCATCGCCGCTTTTCCGTATCCCAGGCGAGAGGGAGGGATTGCATGCGTCCTCCCGGGAACCCGATCAGATATTGCTGCAACGGGCGGACGCCGAACGCGTATCGGATCCGGAATTCCCCCGCTACGCCTCCGGGTCCCGAGGTATGCGCAAAAAAGGCGCCGTCCTTTTTATAGAACCGGGACACCTTTCCATGCGAGACCAAAGTGTCGCCGTTGAAGTTTCCCAGCACGGTGGAATCCGCGGCCGGCTGCATGGCCTTGTCATGATCCGAACCGGACCAGGCGGCGGCCTCTTTGGCATGGCATTCGGCGCAGGTCTTGCGGCCCGCATAATGGGGCGGGACGGCAGCGTTGGCGGCCGATCCCGTGGCGGGAGGGCCGGCATCAGGGGGCGACGGGGAATCCGGAACCTTGGCGCGAAGTCCTGCAATCCACAGCGCGCCCGCCGTTAGGAACACAGCGGATACGGTAACGCGTATGATACTGGACTTCCAAATCCTCAATCCACCATCCTTCAGAGGCTGTAGGCTATTCGAAGCGGAGGAATCCGCTGCCCGGCCTCTGGCTCTCATAGTCCAGCCGCAGACGCTGGGGCGAGAGAACGGTCCGGGACAACCGGGCCTCATCGATCAGGCCGTGGAAGGAATTGATCGGGCCCTTGGAACCGAGCTGCCCCCCGATACCCAGCGGGAAGCCCGCCTGGAAATAATCGATCGCGGAAGCGTTCTTGAAACTCTGGAGAAGCGCGCCGTTGAGGTATATCCGCCCATAGCCGGAGACGGGATCGAAGGTCGCGGCCACGTGGGTCCAGGTCTCATCGGGAAGCAGGCCGGCGGATTCGGCGGTGGGATTCTGGCCGTCCACTTGCGAAACCTTGAGGGTGGGACCGCCGTCGGGTCGCCGCAAGTCCAGGGTATAGGAGGCGTACGGGTCCGTCGTGGTCCCTTTGAAGAAGAGTTTCGCGTACTTGATCTGGGATCCGCTGCGGCGCGCCCAGCAGGATAGGGTGAAGGCGGATGGCATGAGGGAAGCCGCATCGGGGACGGACAGGATATCGTTCTTGTCGAACCGCCGTGCCCGTCCCAGGATCCCTTCCCCGTCCGTGGTCCATTGATCCAATCCGTGGTTCCCGTTGAGGGTCGCGTCCCCTCCGGGCACGCCGTTGGACAAATGCCAAACACCCGCGAAGCCGTCCGCCGTATCGAACACGGCGCCGGGCCGGGAGAATCCGAATACGCCGGGCTTGCCCCAATGCATCACCAGGAATTGCCCGGCATCGTTCGCGTACACGGTATCCACCCGCACCCAGATCAGGGCCCGGCGCCGGGCGGCATCCAGGTACTCGATCTCGTAGGGAAGCGGGGAACCGTCGGCTTTGGAAAAGCGGAAGTCCGATCCGTCGGCGGGCTGTGAAAGCTGGGTGAAATCGAAGTCGGCCGAGTCCAGGCGCAACGCCAGGGGGTAACCGGTAAGAATCTCATCGATTCCGGCTCCGGTAGGCGAAGTGTTCAGATGGATGCGGCGGGATTTCCCCCAGGTGGATAAATCCTCCCGGTCGGGCGGCGCAAAGGGGAAGGTTCCCAGGTCCGCCGTGTCCCCGGAGGTTACCCCCACTCCGGATACCATCCGCTGCGCGCCCTGACCGGGGATGTCCATGCGTAACGCGTAGGTTCCCTGGGGCAGATTCCCGATAACGAATCCGCCGTCCCCGTCCCGCGGCACCTGCACCTCGCGTTCGCAACCGATCACCCTCACGTTGACGGGATAGGCCGCGCCGGCGTCCGCGAATACCACGCGGCCCCGGATGGATCCGGTATTGGCCAGGATCTCCGGAGGCAGCACGATCAGGGTATCCGCCCGGACCGGCTCCACGGAAAGCAGGGAGCGGCTGGCATGGCTGGAACTGTCGGAAGACTCCAGCACGTATTCGCCTTCGGGAATACCGCGCAGAATGAAGCGGCCGCCGCTGTCCGTAATCGCATCCACTTCCCGGCCGGTCACGGTACCGGGGAGAAAGTCCTTGGTCCGCAAACGGATGGAGGCATTCCGCGCCGGCGTGCCGTCGGAATAATGCACGTTGCCGGCCAGGGTCACCGTCTCGCCTTCGAAGCCGCCGCCGCCGCGCGCCACGTCGTTGTGGAACAGGTCGCAGGCGGTCGCCAGCAGCGCCGCCAGGCCCAGGAACGTTGCCGCTTTAAGGCGCATCGGGGTTGCTCCGATGGGCCGCGAGCGTTGCGGCTCCGGACTTTGGGGTTGCGGTAACGGCTCCGGCCCTTGCCGTGGCGGATTGCGCTTTGGCGGCGGGGGCGTTTTCCGAGAGGACTTTTGCCGCGAGGGCTTTGGCCGCGCTTTCCGGAAAAGCGGTCAGGGGGAAGATCTCGAAGTTGAGTTGGAAGACGGCTTCCGGATCGGGATCGGCTTCGGCGGCCTGCAAGAGCTTGCGGCGGAACTGACGCAGCTCCTCCACGATTTCCAGATAGCGCTCCCCGGAGATGGACAAGGTCAGCCAGGACAGGTTCCGCTGTCCGCGCGGAAAACGTTGCAACGCCTCCCCGCCCAGTTTGTGCATGGCCAGGAAGAAATCCTCCACCAGCGGGCCCTTGGCCTCGTTGCCGACGGTGAGGATCGCGTCGACCTTTTCGTAATAGCCCTGGGCATTCTTGCGGATCATGCCCAGCTCCAGCAGCATCTTGATCGCGGACTCGGCCTCTTGCGCCGTGATGGACGGCTCCAACAGGCGTCCCAGCTCCGCGTAGTCGCCGCGGAAGCGGATGATGGCGATCAGCTCGCGGATGGCGATGTGGTACCATTTCTCCATGAACCGGTAGAGGTTGGGGGACAGGCGTTTCGTCTGCACGGCCTGCAGGGACGAGAGCTTCTTCCACAATTCGAGACGGCGATCGTTTTCCTTGGCCTGGTTGTGGAGGACCAGCAGGCGGAAAAAATCCTTCTCCGACTTCTTCAGCTTGAGGGCTTCGGAAAAGCCTTCCACCACTTCCAAGGAAATGTTGGTCTTGCCTTGGAGTATCAACGTGAAGAAGCCGGCGGATTTGAAGCCCACCTTCTTCGCCAAAAGGCGATAGGAGAATTTCGGGTTCGCGGCCTTGCGCTCCTGATACCAATCGCGGAGGAAGGCCCGGTAATCCGAATAGTCGAAAATATCCATGCTGGCTTTCGGACCGCGCCGGGGCGGTCCTCCAAGGTAACCCGGGCCCGGACCTTCCGGACGCGCCCGCGCCGCGAATGCGTTTTGCCCACTAAACAGTTTTATCCGCTAAACATTATCCGTAGCGGGGGCGATACGGGTCCATATCCGCGGGCTTAGATTCTCCAGGGCGGCGGTAACAGCCGCCGGCATGCTGAAAAGGAGATCCCATGGCGAATTCGTCGGTGAAATCGGCCGCATTTTGGGTATTTGCGATCCTGTTCTTTACCCTCCCGCCATCGGCCGGTCCCGCTCTCCCGAACATGGTTTACATCCTCACCGACGATTTGGGTATCGGGGACGTTACCGGATACAATCCCGCCTCCAAGGTTCCCACTCCGGAGATGGACGCCTTCATGAGCCAGGGTATGCGATTCACGGACGCGCATTCCAATTCCTCGGTCTGCACGCCCACGCGCTACGGCGTGCTCACGGGCCGCTACGCCTGGCGCAGCCGCCTCAAGAGCGGCGTGCTGGATACGAAAAGCAAAAGGCTGATCGAACCGGGAAGGATGACCGTCGCTTCCCTTTTGAAGAAGCAAGGCTACCGAACCGCCTGCATCGGCAAGTGGCACCTGGGCCTGGACTGGGCCGATACCGGGGATTGGAGCAAGGGTTTCAAGAACGGACCCACCGCGGTGGGATTCGACAGCTACTTCGGCATCCCCGCCTCCCTCGACATGGAGGACTACGCCTACATCGAAAACGATCAAGTGGTGCAGGCGCCCACCGGAAAGATCGGCGGATCGTCATGGCCGGCCTTCTGGCGCGCGGGGAAAATCGCACCGGACTTCCATCATGTCGAGGTGCTCCCCAAGATGGCGGACAAGGCCGTGGCCTGGCTCGGGGATCAGAAAAACGCCGGACCGGGAAAACCCTTCTTCCTCTATCTGGCTTTGCCCTCGCCCCATACGCCCCACGTTCCCATGCCGTCCATGATCGGCAAGAGCCAGGCCGGAGTCCGCGGGGACTACGTGGCCGAGACCGATTGGGCCGTGGGCCGCGTGCTCAAAGCCCTGGACAGCCTGGGCCTTTCGCAACAGACCCTGGTGGTCGTCACCTCCGACAACGGCGCGCACGACAACACCTACAAGCAATACGGGCACACGCCGCACATGGGCTACCGGGGCGAGAAGGCGGACATCTTCGAGGCCGGGCACCGCATTCCCTTCTCGATCCGTTGGCCGGGAGTGGTCAAGGCCGGTGCGGTGAGCAAGGAGGTCGTCTGCCTCACGGATTTCATGGCCACGGCCGCGGCCATCACGGGCTTCCGCTTGCCCGATAGCGCCGGCGAAGACAGCTACAGCCTTTTGCCCGTGCTCTTGGGCGAGACCCTGCCCGGGCCGTTGCGCGAAGCCACCGTGCACCATTCCATCAACGGCACCTTCGCCATCCGCCAGGGCGCATGGAAGCTGGCCGTGGACAACATGGGTTCGGGGGGATTCACCGATCCGGAAACGGTGGCGGGGCCGGGTACGCTCTTCGACATCATCAAGAACCCCGGCGAAGATTCCCTGAAGGATCAATACGCGGCGCAGCCCGCCGTGGTCAAGGAGCTCCGCGCGTTGTTGGACAAGTACAAGAAGGACGGCCGCAGCACCCCCAAGAACCGGACGGACGCGTTCTGGCAGGGGCCGACCGCGATCGGGGAACCGGGGTCGGATCGCGCATCGGCGCCGCTCCGCTTTTCGCCACGCCTGTTTACGCGCGGAGGCGGTGAGCTGCGGATAACTGGCGCGGGCGAAGGCGCGTTCCAGGCGGCGCTGGTCGGCATGGATGGGCGCACGGTGTGGCGGGGAGTCGGGCGCGCGCGCAACGGAGAGGCGGGCATTTTTTCCGGTCGCCTGGAGCCGGGCTTATATGTAATCAGGATCACCGGAGACGGATGGAATGCACGCGCGTCCCTGTTCGCGGATCCAACCATGATGGAGGTGTTAGCCGAACATGGATCCCACATGGACTGAACGTCGTTTGAAAAAGGGATCAGCCATCGATCCGGTTTCAAAACGCAAACGGAATGGTCCCCTTCCGTCGTGTAATCACGAATTAGGGAACAACCGGTGAAGCGGGCTTCCTCGCTTTTATCGGCGCCACCATACCTCATCCAAATCCGTATCCTAGTTTTCCCTCCGTAAAATCGATTTCCGGAGTGGACCATGATCAAATGCAACTTCGCTTTTTCCCTGGCTTTCGTCTCCGCCCTGTTGGCGGCCCCGCCAGATCTGCTGCCGGCCCCGGCGCAGGATTTCCTTCAGTCGCCAAAAGCGTCCCTGAGCGCTGCCGCCGCCCCCACCGCTGCCGCCGTTGACGAAGCGGACGGCTCCACAGTGGCCTATACGGCCTTCAACGGCGAAGTCGTCACCATGCGCCGGTTCAATGGGAAATACACGGCGTTGCTGCTGCGGCAGGTCGATTTGGATACGGTAGGCCTCGCCCGCGTCCGTAAAATCCTCGACGAGCATGACATCGTTTTCGAGACCTATCGGACTTTGGTGGGGCAACTGCCCAGCGGGACCGGTCTGCTTCTGGTGGCCATCGTTCCGCATACGAACTGCGGACCCGGCTGCGCCAGCCAGGGCGTGAACCGGATCGAGCTCACCCAGGATGTCCTGAAGCTGCCCAACTATATGTTCTTCCTGATCCATGAGATGGGGCACACCTTCGACAACTTCAGCAGCTACATCTACGGGGGACCGGATCGCGGGCATGCCTGGACCATGTTCTTCGACAATTACGTCAAGCTCTATCTGGGCCTGTCCAACGAGTTCGCGACCGAGGGCTTGAACGCTCCGGACTTTTTCAATTGGCGCATGCGGAAAGTATTCGAGCCCTACGAAACCTACCCCGGAGCCGATTGGGCCCAATGCATCAGCAACGCTACCTGCGATCCTGCGGGCATCGTCGATCCCGCGGGCATGGCCATGTCCGCCCAAGGCGGCCTCGTCATGAAGCTCGCCGAGCTGTATGGCACAACCGCCCTCACCGGATGGCTGTCCAATGTCCGGACTCTGATGTCGCAACGGCCGGTGCTTCCCGCAACCGATCTAGAGAGGGAGGAGTTCTTCATCGAATCCCTCGCCAAGACCTTGAATGCCGATCTGTCCTGCCTGTTCGATCAGTTGCACTGGCCGGTGAGCGCGGCCTTGCGCGCCCGCCTGGCCCAATACGGAGCGGCCTCCGCCTTTTGCGCGGACGCGGACTTCGACGGCTATTCCCGCATCAAGCATGACTGCAACGATGCCTCCGCCGCCGTGCACCCCGGGGCCGTGGAAACCGTGAACGGCGTGGACGACGATTGCGACGGCATGAAGGACAATCCGGTGATCCAGGAGACGGGGACGGCGCCTTTCCCCAGCGATGCGCTGCATGCGCTGCCGGTTACCCTCCCGGTCAAGCTGGTCGGCGCCGCGGCCTCGACCGCCATCGAGGACAGGGATTGCTTCGAGTTCACCCTGTCGGCGGCGGACTCCATCCGGTTCACCTTCAATTCCAAGGGGTACTACCAGGGTTACGTCACGTTGCGGACGGCGGTTCCCGATGTGGAAACCTATGCCTATTACGTGTGGCCCGGGGACGTGGCCACCTTCAAGCGCGGGCTTCCGGCGGGTAAAACCATCACCTGCCTGTATGCCTACGACGCTCCCGGCGCCTATGAATTGGACATCTCCAAGGGCTACCCCTATCCCATGGCGGAGGATATCACGCCCGTTACCTTCACTCCCGCGAAAGCCAATGCGATCCTGGGCGGCAAGTACCTCTTGCCCGTCCCCGCGGTTCCCGCTTCCTTGACGGGGCGCGCCGGGCTCGCGACGCATTTCTGGGTTTCCGGAGCCGGCGACGTCGGGTCCATCCCGTCCACGTCCACCACGCCCTTTTCCTGGACTCCCGCGGCGGGCGGTAATGCTCCGGGAGCAACCTACCGCGTGGACTTCACTGCGGGCGGGATCCCGGTGCATCCCTGGAGCCAACCTCAATCCCTGCTCGGCCCGGTCGGCTGGACCAGCCAGGACATCGGTAGTGTGAGCCTACCCGGCGCCTTCTCCCGTTTCGGGGAGCAGACTCTGACCGTGCAGGCTTCCGGCGCGGACATCTGGGGAACCGCGGACGGATTCCGGTTCACGTATCTCCCTTTGACGGGCAATGGCGAGGTGATCGCGAAGATCCAAACCCTGGCCCTTTCCAATGCGGCCGCCAAAGGCGGCGTCATGCTGCGGGAGAGCTTGCTCCCCGGATCCAAAAACGTTTTCATGGGCCTCCAGGGTAACAGCCAGGCTACCTTCCAGGTCCGCTCCGCCACCGGCGGCGCCAGCGTCAATACCAAACGGGCGGCGACGGCGCCCTTGTGGCTCAAGCTCAGCCGCGCGGGGGACGTCTTCACCGCCTTTTCGTCCACGGATGGCGCGGCCTGGTCCCCCTTGGGAAACCCGGTCACCGTTCCCATGGCGGCTTCCGTGTATGCGGGCCTGGCCGTGACCAGCCATACCAATGCCGTCTCCACTTCGGCCGGGTTCTCCAATGCCACGGTGGTTTCCGCTACGGCCTTGCCTTCGCCCTGGGTCAGCCGGAACGTCGGGTCCGTGGGTGTCGCCGGCGATGCTTCCATGAGCGGCGGAGTATTGACCGTAAACGGATCCGGGGCCGATGTCTGGGGCGCGGCCGATGCGTTCCGGTACGTGTATTTCCCCGTGGTCGGAAATGCCCAGCTCACCGCCAAGGTGACCTCGGTCCAGAATACCAATGCCTGGGCCAAGGCCGGCGTGATGATCCGGGAAAACCTCGCGGCCGGCTCGAGCAACGCCTTCATGGCGATTACGCCTGTCAGCGGCGCGACGTTCCAATCGCGGATCGCGACGGGCTCCGCCAGCACGTCCACCGTTGTCGCCGGCGGCGCTCCCAAATGGGTCCGCATCACTCGGGTGGGAAACCTGCTCACGGGATACGTGTCCGATAACGGCACGGCCTGGACCCAAGTGGGATCCAAATCCATTTCCATGGCCTCGTCGGTTTTGGTCGGCGTCGCCGTGACTTCGCATAATAACACTGCGTTGTCCAAAGTCACGGTGCAGGACCTGAATCCGAATTGATCCGGGCCTACTTCGGCCCCGCGTATTCCAGATATTCCTCCACCATGGCCGCCTGATACCACGGTACGTTTATCTGGGTGAACGCCTTGCCGTCGATGGTCCTGGCCTCTTCCACCCGGAACGGGCCTCCGTAAAGCCGGACCGCCGTGGTATGGGACGCGGCATTCATGAATGCATGCAGCGACCTTAGCCGGCCGCCCGCTCCCGATTTCACCTCAATGGGAATCAGCTTGCCGTCCACGGGAAGCACATAGTCCACTTCGGCGTTGGATTGGGTTTTGCCCCTCGCCCAGAAATTCAGGGTGTGCAGCGGGGAGCTGTCGGCTGCATACAATTCCTGGCCCACGGCGTGCTCGATAATCCTTCCCGAGAATACCGCGCTGACATCGGCGGCTGAGAAGAGCGCCTTACGCATCCCGGTTTTGAAAACCACCAGCCCGGTATCGAGAGCGTGCAGGCGCGGGGACTTTTTGGTATCCGGCGCTAGGGGAAGACTCGTGGCGGTTACGGGGTGGATGGCCTGGAACAGGAATGCCTTCTGCAGGATGGCGAATGCCTCCTTGATATCCCGGGAGAGATGGTTGGAGTTTCCGAAGCCTTCATAGCGGATGCGCCCCGCCGCTTCGTTGAACGCGGTCTGGATGACGTGGCGGAGAATCAGCGCCATCCTGTGCGTGGACGCGTATTTTTCCACGTCCTCCAGATAGGCGACGATCAAGGATTCATGGATGCGATCCAGCGCGTTTAGATCGCCCGATTCCGCATAGGCCTTTACGGCTTCGGGCATTCCGCCAACCAGGAGATAGCGCCGGAAAAGTCCGGTCATCTTATCGTGGGCGTATGGCGGTATGGGGATGATTTTCCACGCGCCGAGGGCGGCATTCTCACCGAGAGCGGAGAGAAATTCTTCGAAGGAAAAAGGATGCATGCGCAGAAACTCGACGCGTCCGACCGGAAAAGCGATGTGGGTGTCGAGCATGGTTTCCAGCAATGATCCGGCGGCGATGACATGGAGGTGGGGCGCGTCCTCATGGAAGTAACGAAGCAAGGCCACCGCCTCGGGCGACTTCTGGATTTCATCGATGAAAATCAGGGTGCGTTTCCCGCCCTCCCGTGGAATCCCTTTCAGGAAGTACATGGCATCGAGCACTTGCGCGAGCGATGCCTCGCCGGAAAAGATCGCCCGATCTGCGGCCTGTTCCAGGTTCAAAGGGATGAAGGTGTCGAACCCGGCGGCGAACTGGCGCACCGAGGTGGTTTTCCCGACCTGGCGTGCGCCGCGCAATACCAAGGGCTTGCGGGCCGGGTTTTCCGACCATTTTTTCAGTTCGGAGTCGATTTTTCGTGGAAACATGGGTTTAATCCTATAACAAGGGATCTAAACTTTATAAATATACCATATAACAAGTGATATTAATTCAAATAATATCTTGAAACAATGGATAAATGCTTTGCTGCGAGTGAAGCAAGGGACTCTGGGAAGGCTGGGTTTGCGGCGGATCAAACAGGTTGGATGGTTGTTATTTCCAACCCACCTCCGACGCCGGCTTCGGGAAAACCCTGCTGCCTACGTCACGGCCTTGCCAAGGGCCCGCACGGATCCGTACCTCGGGTGTTACTCCTCCGGTCTTCCGCCTCACCCGATCCTTTCCGCTAAAGAATCGACTCCGCTTCCCTATCGTGATCCCGCGCACATGGACCGCATCCCTCGTCGATAACGCCACTTCGGAAATGTGCGGCTTAGGATAAGGGCTCCAATACCCCAAGCCTCGCAAAGCGCTCAATCCTCAAATTTGAAGATTCCCGGACCCGCCAATCCCTATAATGAAAGGGACTTATACCGAGTACGCCCAAAGGAATGCGCCTCCAAATGATGCGAAACCAGGTCACGCGCCCGTCGCGGAACCAAGCTCCCTTGGCGGGATTCCGTACCGGGTTTTCGGGCGCGTTCCCGCGCGTGTTCTCGCGTCCATTCTCGCACGGGATTCCGCGTCCGATCCCGCGCATGATGAGCGTGTTGATCCTCTTCGCGGCTCTCCTCGCGACCACCGCCGGCAGCGCGAGCGCGGCCGAGCTGCGGGCCATCCAGCGCGGCACCACCACCATGGTTTCCGGCGGCAGGGTCTTTGTCGGCCTGGGAAGCGTGCTGCGCGATTCCACCAAGGCCTTCCTGGTTTTCACCACCACCATTGCGGGAAGCACCCAACCAGGCAAATGCAACGTGGCCGGACGGATCATCGGGGACGATTCCCTGGTCTTCCTGCGTTCCGATAACGGCAGCGGCAACCTCAACACCATTTCCTGGGAAGTGTTCGAATTCACCAGCGGCGTCACGGTCCAACGCGGATCGCTGGGCCCGTCCGCGACCTCGACCAACGTGACCTTGCCCAATGCCGTGGATCTTGCAAAGTCATTTCCGATCGTGACCCATTACCGCGGGGGCACGGTGTTCGGAGCCGACGACGCCCTGACGGCCACCCTGACCACGAGCACCAATCTCAAGCTCGATTTTGGCGGAACCCCTAATGATTCCACCTATTGGCAGGTGATCACCTATAACGACTGCTTCGTGCAACAGGTGGCGACGACGTTGGCGGCGGCCTCCACCTCGACCACGGGAACCATCCCCGTTTCCGTAAATACGGCCAAGACCATGGTGATTTCGAATTTCCGCAGCCCTAGCGACATCAACGCCTACGATGCGCCCAGGACCGAGCTCACCAACGGGACCACTCTGACCTACACCCGCGTCGGCACCACCGGGGCCATCTCCATCGTCGCCTACGTGGTGCAGTTCGTGGATTCGACCCAGGTCACGCGCGCCACCACCAATTTCGCCTCCGGAACAGGTACCGTGGATGTGACGCTCTCTCCGGCGGTCGACACCTCGGTCACCGGCGTCATTTCCCCGGGACACATGAACCGCACCGGATCCACCAGCAACACCACCGGCGCTTTCGGATACAGTTTCTTCACCACGCAATTGACCAGCACCACCAATCTCCGCATCATCCGCGGGGAGACGTCCGGACAGACCTCGGACTTCCCCTATCAGCTGGTGACCTTTTCCAAAAACGAGTACAAGGAGCGCACCTACAACACCACCATCAATTTCAACACCACCTCCACGGGCGCCAACGTGAGCTCGGACCAGAGCAATTTCCCCGTGCTGGTGCGGCTGGACGCGAACAACTTCCTGTTCTCGCAAGCGGACGTGAACGGCGCGGACATCCGCTTCGCGGATCCGGACGGACAACCTTTGAAGTACCAGATCGAACGTTGGGACAATGCCGGCAAGGCCGCGGAAATCTGGGTGCTGGTGCCTGTGGTAAGCGGCAACAGCACTTCGGATTTCATCCGCATGTATTGGGGCAATGTCTCGGCCATGTCCGCGTCCAACGGCCCGGCGGTATTCGGAACGACGAACAATTATTCCGCCGTCCTGCATCTGAACGAAGTGGGCAATACCACGGGCGGGGGTTACTCGGATGCTACGGGTACGGGCAGGACCGGAACGGGCGTCGCCATGACCTCGGCGACCCAGGTGGCCGGAGCCGTGGGCCTGGGGCAGAGCCTCAACGGCAGCACCCAGTGGATCAACGTCACCGGCAACTTCCCCACCACCACCTCGGCCCGCAACATGAGCGCCTGGGGCAAATTGACCAATCCCACGGCGCAGACCATATTGGTTACTTACGGGAGCGGCGCCAACCTGGCCTCCTATGGCGCATGGAACAGCGCCGGGTCGTGGATAGCCGGCATTGGGGCGGCGGCAACGACATCGGAACTACCGGCCGAACGGACGGAGAGTGGCATCTCATCAGCATGGATTACGACGGCACCACCAGCCGCTTTTATCTGGACGGAGTCTCGGTGGGCAGCGCGGCCAAGACCCTTGCCTCCACGGCGACGGGCTTCACCATCGGCAACAGTTACGCGGGCAGCTACGCTTGGCCGGGAATCGTCGACGAGGTGGAGGTTTCCACCGTCTCCCGATCGGCGGACTGGCTCAAGCTCGCCTATGAAAACCAGAAGCCGCGGAGCAAGCTGCTCTCCTTCCCGAATACGGCGGTTTCCACCTGGTCCTACTCCACCAAAGTCTATGTGAATACGGGCGCATCGGGCGCGAACATCACCACCAACCAGAGCAACTACCCCTTGCTGGTCCGGCTCACAGCCGCCAATTTCCCCTTCTCCCAAGCCTTGTCCACCGGGGCGGATCTGCGCTTCGCGGACAGCTCGGGAGCCCTGCTGCCCTATGAGATCGAACGCTTCGACGCCACCAACAAACTGGCGGAAATCTGGGTCTCCATCCCTACGGTATACGGGAACAACAACGCGCAATGGTTCCGCATGTATTGGGGCAAGTCCACGGCCCTCTCCCTGTCCTCGGGCGCGGCGGTGTTCCAGACCGCCGGGGGATATTCCGGGGTATGGCATCTGAACGACGACGGAAACACCACTACGGGAGGCTACCTGGATGCTTCCGGCTACGCGAACGCGGGAACCGGAATCGGCCTCGATGCCAGCACGGACATCGCCGCCGTGGTGGGAACGGGGGGCAGTTTCGCCACCGCCTCCAACCAGGGCATCCATGTGCCCGTCACCGCTTCGTTGCAACCCGCCGGCAGCCTGACCATCCAGACCTGGTTCAACCAATATTCCCAGGGGGCCTACCGACGGATCGCAGGCAGACCCTACTCCTCGAGCGCCTCGCCCTGGAACGAGTATGATCTGGAACTGGACGGGAACGGAAACAAGGTTTCGTTCAGCCTGACCATCGGAGGGACGGAAGCCGGCTATACTTGCGCGACGACCTTGAACACGGCAACCTGGTACATGGCGGCCGGCGTCTATGACGGTTCGGCCCAAATGATATACCTGAACGGCGTGCAAGAGGGTTCCTTCGCGCGGTCGGGAACCCCCAGCGATTACGGCCAGCCGTTCGCTATCGGAAAGTATTACCACGGCACGGGCAGCAATTGGGACGGCATACTCGACGAAGTGCGCATGTCGACCGTGGCCCGCAGCGCCGATTGGTTGAAGCTGGACTACGAGTCCATGAAAGCGGGCTCCACCGTCGTCACCGTAGGCGAACGTTCCTTCGATTACGCCGCCTCCACCCGCTTCAACTTCAACACCACCAGCAGCGGCGCCAACGTCACCGGCACGGACGTCACCAACATCCCCATCCTCGTCCGCCTCTCGTCGGCCAACTTCGATTTCTCCAAGACCAACGCCGCGGGCACGGACATCAAGTTCGTCGATAAGGACGGGAGCAACCTCTACCACGAGGTGGTGGAATGGGACAAGGCCAACACCACGGGCAAAGTCTGGGTCAAGGTGCCCCAGGTGGACAAGAATTCCACCTCGGACTACATCACCCTGTATTACGGTTGCGCCACCTGCACGGGAAATCCCTATGCGCGGAGTGATTCGGTCTGGAGCGGTTACAAGAGCGTGTTCCATCTCGCCTCGCCGGAAACCCGCGCCAACGACGCGGCCCTGTTGGGAAATCACGGAACCTATGTGCAGGATATGCCCAACTCCACGGGCCTGGTTTCCGCGAACGCCCCGTTCTTCGACGGGACCTCGACCTACATCGACGTCCCCAATGAATCGAACTACGACTTCACCACGAACATCTCGGCTTCCGCCTGGGTCAAGGTCTCATCGTTCCCGAGCACGTGGTCGCCCATCGTCAACAAAGGGGACCAGAATTTCCGTCTGCACCGGGACAACGGCAACAATGGGGCCTCCTTCGCCGTGAACAAGAGCAGTACATCCTACGACGCCTATAGCTCGACGTCCATAAACGACGGGGCCTGGCACTATGTGACCGGTACGTATGACGGAGCCAACGTCAAGGTGTATGTCGACGGGGTGGCAGGGGCGACGGCGCCGGCCCTGACCGGGAACATCGACAACGATAACAATGCGGTGAACATCGGCAGGAATACCACCGTCACTTCCCGTTTCTGGAACGGCAACCTCAGCGAAGTGCGCATCTCCGGCGGCAACGCAACGGTCCTGTCCGCGGACTTCATCAAGCTGTCCTATGAGAACCAGAAGGCCACCAGCACCCTGTTCTCGTCCACCACCTTCACCACCGCCAGCTTCCAGAAGAGCAAGGTCTACAAGTTCAACACCACCGCCTCCGGCGCCAACGTTTCCGGGGACGTGCCCAATATCCCCATCCTTATCCGCGTGACCGGCAATGCCACCGGCACCGCCACGCCCATCGTCGACCTGACCCAATCCGCCGGACAGGACATCCGGTTCCTCGCCTCGGACGGCGTGACGTGGCTGGACTACCAGATCGAGCGTTGGGACCCTTCCGTGGACAGCGGCGAGGGCTGGGGCAAGGTGCCGGTCATCCACGGCAACAGCGCCTCCGATTTCATCACCATGTACTTCCAGCAGGCTTCGGGCGTGACCGTGCCGGACGGGCAATGCGCGTCCTGCGTGTTCGGCATCTACAAAGGGGTGTACCACCTGAGCGAGAGCCCCGGCGGCGGCGCCCCGCAATTCACGGACGCCTCCGGCAACGGCAACAACGCCACGGCCCAGAACGGAGTCGCCGGGGACGGGGTCTCGACCGATATCGGCAAGGGTTTCGTGTTGAACGGCAGCAGCAAATACATCACCACCACCACGCAATTCAGCAACCAGCAAGTCTTCACCAACGGGGTCTGGTTCAAGACCACGTCCACCAGCGGCGGCATGCTCCTGGGCTGGGACGGAGGCCAGGTTACTCCCAGCGGCGGGCATGATCGGCATATGTGGATGGACAATACCGGTAAGCTGAGCGTGGGAACCTACAACAACGGTTTCCAGACCATCACTTCCGGGTCCGCATATAATGACGGCAATTGGCATTTCGCGGTGGAACGGATGTCCGGCGCGGGCGAGTTCCTGTTCGTGGATGGGGCTTCGGTCGCTTCCAACACCGCCTATGTCACCACCGAGAACACCAACGGGTACTGGCGGTTCGGGCAGGGGAACACCGACTGGTCCCCTAACCCGACTTCCCAATACATCAATGCGACCCTGGATGAGGCGACTATCTGCCACACCGATTTGAGCGCGGATTGGATCAAGCTTTCGTACCAGAACCAGCGGCGCGACGCCACGCCGCTGTTCAACCCGTCACCGGCCGACTTCGCAGCCAGCCGCAAATACGTCTTCAACACCACCAAGACCGGCGCCAACGTGATGGGCAACGTCACCAACTTTCCCCTGCTCATCCGCATCACCGGATCCACCATCGTGGACGCGGTGCAGAACAACGCCCCGGACATCCGCTTTTTGGACGGGGACGGCAAGACCTGGCTCAACTACCAGGTGGAGAGATGGGACAAGGCCAAGGATTCCGCGGAGGTCTGGGTGATGGTGCCCCAGGTGGACGGGAACAGCGATCATGATTTCGTCACTTTGTATTATGACGACATCGTCAACGGGAGCGTTACGAACGGGGAGTGCGCCACCTGCGTCTTCTCGACCGGCAACGGCAACGCCGCGGTCTGGCATCTCAACAACGAATTCGCGGACCAGACCGGCAACGGAAATACGGGCACGAACAACGGGACCACTTCGGCCACGTGGAGCGCCATCGCGGGGGGACAGGCCTTCAACGGGTCCAGCCAATACATTACCGTGGCCAACAGTTCCTCCTTGAATCCGGCTTCGGCGGTAACCGTGTCGGCATGGGCGAACCCCACCTCCTGGGCGGGGGGAAACCGGCGCATCCTCCAGAAAAGCACGTCCGGAACCGATGAGCAATACATCCTGAAGGAGGAGTCTTCCGAAATCGAATTCTATACGAAGACATCGGGCGACAATTACACCCGGTATACCACCCTTCCCGCCACCGGGGCCTGGCATCTTTTCGCGGGCACCTACGACGGCACCACCCGGATCATTTACGTGGATGGGGTCGCGGTCTCGACCGAAACGGTTTCCAGCGCCATGGTGACCGCTACCGGCGCATTGGACATCGGCCGCAAGCCCGGGACCGGCGCGGCGGGCGACTACTTCAATGGCTACATCGATGAGGCGCGCGTGGACAACGTGGTCCGTTCCGCGGACTATATCAAATTGAGCTATGAAAGCCAGCGGCCCACGGGAAACGTGTTCTGGAATTCCCGCTCCAGCCCGGACAACCTGGTCTCCCTCACGGCCACCGCCGGCTTCAACTCCATCTCCTTGTCCTGGAACACCCCGGTCTCGGACTCCTCCAACGCCGACTCCGTTGGCCTGTGGGTCAAGTACACGGCCTATCCCGATTCCGCCACGGCCACCTCCACCACGCGCGTGGTCCGACTCTCGACCACGGACACGACCTACACGTACCCGGCGACCTATCCCGGCACCTATTACTTCGCCCTGGCCGTGCGCAACAGCAACGGGGCCTGGAGTCCGTTCACGTCCACCTCGTCCGATACCGCGGTATTGGCCGGCAGCACGAATTTGACCGACACGGTCTACGTGGACAGCGCCATCGGCAACGATGGAAACACCTGCACCCAGGCGCGTAGCCCTTTCACGCCCAAGCTGACCATCGTCAGCGCCAACGGGTGCGAGACGAACGGCGTTACCGATACCCTGGTGGTCCGCGTGATGCCGGGAACCTACACGGACAACAACATCGATCCCAACTCCAAACCGCAGGTGGTCACGTCCTTCGACAACAATTCGCGCGCCGTCCTCAACGGGAGCGGATCCGTCAACGACGGCGGCACCAGAAACGCCACGGTCATCCTCCGCAACGACATCACCCTCAGGAACATGGACGTCAAATGCGCCACCAACGATTATACCGGCGTGTACATCTATTCCGCCGATGCCCACTCGCGGGTGGAAGGCTGCCGCATCTACAACAGCGGGGCCAACAAGCACTATTACGGGATATCCTTCCTGGGCAACTCGAACAACTTCATCCACCTCGCCAACAATCTGATCTACCAGCCCAACCACAGCGGCATCTACATCACCGCGGACAATTCTTTCCTCATCCAGCACAACACCATCGTGGGCAGCGCAGTCTCCACCGAACGCGCCATCTACATGAACGCCGCCGCCAGCTCCGCGGACATGACCATCACCAACAACCTGATCTACAATTGGGACTACGGCATCAACACCACCACGGCCAATATCGGCACCTGCGCGAACAACCTCTTTTTCCTGGTCACCAGCGGGCGCGAGGTGACCACCACCACCTGCACGGGATCGATCATCAAGGATCCGCTCTTCGCCAACACCAATCCCCTCGATCGCAACGGTTTCAAATTGCTCCCCGGCTCGCCCGCCATCGATGCGGGCACCACCGCCTACGGCACGGGAGGATCCGAGCCGGTAACCACCCGTTCGCTATACGATCGCTTCGGCACAGCCAGGGCCGTGGGGAGCGCGCCGGACATCGGATTCTACGAAGGCACGGGCTACACGCCCAATCCCGCAGGGGAGTTCGACACCTTGACCACTTCGACCACTTCGACCACGGCCACGGTGGAGAACAGCAAGTGGAAGCTCATCTTCGACAAGGCCAACGGCGGCGGCATCAACGCCTTCTACGATAAGACCACGGCCCCCGCCACCAATCTGCTTGCCTCCAGCTCCACCCTGTTCGACGCCAAGTTCGACTCTTACACCGCATCCGCCAATTCCACCTTTGCGCCCACCTTCCTGGAGCGGACCCGTACCCGCGCCATCGTGCGCCAGCGGCTCAACGTCTCCGCCTCCCTCAACGTGGACATCACCTACAGCATCTACGCTTCGGGCCATATCTACGTGGAATCGGAGCTGACCAACCTCAGCGCCTCCACGCTCACCATCGGCACGGTCGACTACACCCTGAAGCTCGGGACCACCACCGCGGCCTACACCTCCGCGGGCACCAAGAACGGCTTCGGCTATCTCACCACCTCCACGCGGGACGCGGTCATCACGGCCACGCGCGATCTGGACGCGGGCGCGTCCTCGGCCGAGACCTGGGCCACCTCCACGGCCGCTTCGGGTTCGCCGGGAACCGTGGTCTTCAACACGACCGATCTGGTGGACATCGTCAAGAACATGAAGCGCCGCCATGACTTCCTCATCTATATCGGGGATAACAGCCTGGACTTCTCCAAGGCCGCCGCCTTGAACGCGGATGCGTACGCCCCGAGCCCGCTCTCGGCCTCGGCGGGATCCCTGTTGCTGGAACGCTCGTGGCAGGACGGGCTCACCGGGCATTGGACGCTCGACGATGGCGCGGGCACTACGGCGCGCGACAAGGCCGTCTATTATCAGAACAACGCCGCCATCACCGGGGCCGGGGCCAAATGGGTTTCCGGCAAGGTCGGCGCGGGCCTGTACCTGACGGCCACGGACGTGGCCACGGTGACGGACAACTCCGCCTTGGAGGCCACTTTGGGCATGACCTTGATGTTCTGGATCAAACCCGATTTCGCCGGCACGGGAAACACGGCCTACGTCATCAGCAAGGGGTTGACCTCGTCCGACGGCTTCTTCCTGCGCAAGGTCGCGGGCCAGAGCCAGTTCACCTTCACCATGGGCGCGGCCTCGGTCACCAGTCCCACCCTCACGGACGGGGCCTGGACCCATATCGCCCTGGTGTGCTGGTCCAGCGGTTCCAAACAGATCGAAATGTTCGTGAACGGCGTGCTCGTCGCGGCCTCCACCGCCGCCGCCACGGCCACGGCCAACGCCTCCGATCTGCTGTTCGGCTACAGCGCGGGCGGCGTCGCGGCGGACAAATTCCAGGGCACTCTGGACGACATCCGCATCTACAAGAACGAAATCTATTCTCAGGACATCCAGTCCGTTTACAACCGCGGGTTCTCCTCGCGCCAAGGCGGTTACTCCTTGCGCGCGGACAACAACAACCGCGTGGTGGCCCTCGTCAACGGCGGGGCGGCCCAGACGCGCATCCAGCCCGCCTTCCAGATCACCAATTGGTCCGGGGCCAAGACGCCCAAGTACGTGTACCTGAACGGGACCCGCCTGACGCCCTTAACCGATTACGTGGTGGACTCCGTGGGCAACGCCACCTACGGCGCCTACCTGGTGCTGCAGCTCAACAAGGTCCTGACCGGCGCGGATCAGACCCTCTTCCTCGACGACGACGATTCCTCCGGCTTCATGGGCGACGCTTCGCGCATGAAATCCCTGACCATGTCCGCCGTCGCCAGCGACAAGTTCGTCATCAAGAACTTCTCCGATACCGTGTTCGGCGGGCAGACGAGCGGGCAATGGTACCTGGAGCTGGATCTGAACGGCTGGATCACCAACACGCGTTCGGCGGCCGTGGATACGGGCTTCGGCGAGTTCAACGTGTGGAAGGCCGCGGCCATCAATCCCAACCTGGCCGTCTCCTCCTCGGTGAACCAAGTGGGCATCGATGGGAATTCCGGCCGCTCCCTGAGCCATCTCAAGTTCGACAACACCACCACGAGCTGCTTCTCCGGAGGCGCGGGATACCTCTCCCCGGCGAACATCAGCTATACCCTCACCGACAGCTCGGCCACCCGCGTGTCCATGGTGTTGGCCAACATGAGCCTTTCCTGCCCGGACGGCACCGCCACCCTGTCCAAACGCTTCACGGTCTATCCCACCGGGCGCATCTTCGCCAGCTATGTCATCAGCTCCCTCACCTGGAACATGGACGACTTCAACCTGGATATCCAGTCCCGGTACAATACCGCCACCACCTATGCCTGGGGGACCGGCTACGCCACATCCAACGCCCGCTTCGGCATGATGGGCGGAGACAACTCCTTCCATTCCATCGTCGGGGGCCTACTGAGCGTCAAGAACAACACCAGCACCTACGCCACCGCCGCGAGTTTCATGAGCGGCGCCTCGAACAGCCTGAACGGCAACACCCTCGGCACCGATTACCGCCGCGCGCGGCTGCTCATGAATCCCTCCCTGGCCACCTCCGCCAACGACACGCCCATCCCCATCACGGTCAATTACGTACTGGACATCTCCAAGGACTTCAACGATTCCGCCACCGCGGACAGCCTCATCAATGACGTGCAGACCCCGGCGGTCATCACCGCCATCACGGGCACGCGCACCACCACCGACGCCCTGGACTTCAACGGGGATAATTTCGCCGAAGGCGACGGGGCCTACACCTACGCGGCCGCCGGCGGCACCGCGCATTTCAGGTTCGTCAACAGCGTCACCTGCTTCAACCCCGCCTTCCGCATCAACACCTGGACCCAGGGCACGCTGCCGGAGTTCGTCATCCTGGACAACCAGGTACTGACGAGCGGCTACCACTTCAACGCCTACCTGAACGCCGCCTCGGGCGAAGTGGTGATCCAGTTCAACAAGACCCTGGCCCCGGGCACCCACGTCTTCTACATCAGCCACAAGAACGGCCTGGCCGTGACCCTGCGCGCCTTCGAGGCCAAAGGCGGTGAGGGCGTCGACACCCTGCAATGGACCACGGAAAGCGAATTCGAAAACCTGGGCTACAACGTCTACCGCCGCCTGGCCCCGGGAGAAGCGCAGATCGACAGCAGTCTGGCCAATGGAGCCCAGGTCGCCGGAGCCGGCATCGCCAACGCCCTCAGGGACGCGGCCCGCACGGAGCTGGCCAAGCGCGCGGAGGCCAAGCTGGCTAAGGCCCACGCCGTGGCGGAAGGCGATTCGTCCCTCGACACCCTGGAGTCGCAGCAGCTGACGCCGGAAGAGTTGGCGATCCTTGGTTACGCGCGCGTCAATCCCAGGCTGATCGCCGGCGCCAAGGGTGGATCCTCGGCCGGCACCCAGAACTACCGTTACCTCGATCGCACCGCTAACTTCGGCGCGGCGTATGAATATCTGCTGGAGGCCGTCGACTTCAATGCCAACAAGGTCCAGTACGGTCCCCGCGTCGCGCGTCCTTCCAGTCCCCTGGCCACGGAACTGCTGAGCAACTATCCCAACCCGTTCAATCCCATCACCACCTTGCGCTTCACGCTCAAGGAGAAGCTCAAGGTCAGCCTGGTCATCTACGATTCCAAGGGCCGCCTGGTGCGCACTTTGGCGAGGCCGGACAGGGCCATGCTGCCGGGCAAGTACCGGCTGATCTGGGACGCCCGCAACGAAGGCGGCATCGAAGTCCCTTCAGGCCAGTACTTCTACCGCTTCACCGCCGGCCGATACGTGAAGACGCGCCGGATGATCCTGGTCAAGTAGCGATTTGGCCTAAGCGGGGTTTCCCCCCTACGCGGCTTTGAGGGCGCGGATCGCGGAGGCATAATCCGGTTCCTCTGCGAGCTCGCCGGGAAGTTCCGTATAGACGACCTTTCCCTTCTCGTCGATCACCACCACGGCGCGGGCCATGAGCCCGGCCAGGAACCCGTCGGTGATCCTCACGCCATATGCGGCTTCGAAGGAATCATCGTGCATGGACGAGGTCGAGGTGACCTTGTCCACGCCCTCGGCGGCGCAGAAGCGCTTGAGGGCGAAGGGGAGATCCTTGGAAACGCCCACGACCACGGTATTCTCCAGCGCGGCGGCTTCCACGTTGAACTTGCGCACCGAGGCCGCGCACACGCCGGTATCGATGCTGGGATAGATGTTCAGGACCACCTTCTTGCCGGCATAATCCTTGAGGCTCACGTCGGAAAGATCCTCCTTGGTGAGCTTGAAGTCCGGGGCCTGGGATCCCACCTTGGGCAGGGTGGAGTTGGTGTGGAAGGGGAGGCCTTGCATGGTGATACGGGACATGATGTATTCCTTTGGAGAGTGGTGAAGCAAGCGGCGGGGATGCCTTCCTCGGCGTTTACCCCGGGTAAGTCGGCCGGATCGGGAACTGTTGCAAGCTTTTTAAACCAATCGGTTCAAAATCATTTTCCCGGCCATCCGCCCTTAAAAAACCAATTGGTTCAAAAAGGTTCAAAAAAACGCGGATTCCGGCCCCGCGTCCGGGCGCAGGGCCGGTACGGTTACGTCCGTGGGGAAAATCCCGGTTCCGGAAGCGCGTTTTCGTGTTACCTTTTCGGGTGGGCTTTGCGTGTCCGCTTTTCATCACCTTCACGTTTTCCGCCCGCGGAGAGGCATCCAATTGAAATCGCCGGAGCGTCCATGAGTTCTTCCCCACCGATGTCCCCCGCGGTCGACTTCGAGGCGATCAACATGCCGGAATTCCTGGCGCGCCTGCGCGAGCCGGGCGGCGCGGGCCAGAAGGCGTTCGGTATTCTGGTGCGCGCGACCCACGGGAAGTTCCTGGGTTTCATCGGCAGGCAATTGTCCTCTCAGGAGGAATGCCAGGAAGTGCTGCAGGAGGTGTTCCTGGCCGTCCACAAGGGGTTGGCTGGCTTCAAGGGCGAGTCCAAGCTCACCACCTGGATGTTCAGCCTGGCGCACCATAAGATTTGCGATCGCATCGGGGATCGGAACCGCGCGCACGTGGAGTTGACCGAGTACCGCGAGGCGGGATTGACCACCGAGGCGGCGGACGATAAGCTTTCGGGGGCCACGGCCTGGGACGCGCCGCCGGACCGGCTTTCCGCGCGCAATGCGGTGGAGGGGTTGATCGCCAAGGCCATCGAGGCCCTGCCGGAGCAGGCCAGGATGGTGTACCACTTGCGCGATGTGGAAGGATTGTCCGGCGAGGAGACGGCGGCGATGACGGGGCTGACCCCGGACAATGTGCGGGTGCAACTGCACCGGGCCCGCCAGAAAATCGTCGAATGGGTTCAGGGTAAGCTGAAGGCGGTGGCGAAATGAAGGCGTTGCTCTTCAAGGCATTCTATCCTTGCGAAAAAATCCGCGACTTCATGTATGATTACCTGGAAGGCGAGCTTCCGACGGTGGTCTCCCTCCGGTTCCACACGCATCTTACGATTTGCCCGGAATGCCAGAAGTATCTCCACCTGTACCGCACCGCGGCCAACGCCCAGGCCTTCCGCAAGGAGAATCCCGCGCCGGAGGAATTCCTGGCCAGCACGCTGGACTTCCTGGCGAAGGAAGGGATCGTGGGTGAGGATGATGTCGGGGACGCCGGGAGCGGCGAATCGGATCCTCCAACCTGATACCCATGGAAGCCCGCATCGAAGCGGGCGCCGCGCCCGATCCTGATCCGTTAGATTCCGGTTTCGAATCCCAATCCGCGGATTCCCCCCGCTTTTTCGGACGATATCGCCTCGGAAAGCGTAGGTTCATTTCGCGCCGCGGATGAGGCGGGATTTGATCTTTTTTCCGAAGCCGGTCCGCTGCGGAACGGGGTTCCTGAAGGCCGGCGCAAGAAAAACCAGGCTGAGGTGGCGGTTTTCCGGGACGAGCCCGATGTCATCGCGAATCCACTTCCAGGCTTTCTCGTCCATCGATTCCCGCCCGGCGTCTGCGCGGATCGGAATTGATCCGGAGTCCAAATCCCGGATGCGGGTTTGATATCCGAAGCGGACCTTGCAGAACAGCCGGGCATCCAGGCGTTCTCCGGTAAGGCGGCCCTGGGCATGGGTGAAAAGCTGGGGCGATCCGAGCAGATACTCCACCTCGATCAGACCCACCCGTTGGCACTTTTGCAGGACCTTGATGGATTCGGTTCTGAACCAATTGGTAATCGGGACGCCTTCGAATTCCGGCAGGCCGTTTTCGGAATCGAAATCCATGCCGGGGCGCTTCCTGCCTTTTTTGCAAATCCGTAGGGCCCAGGAATCGATGGAGAGGAATTTCGCGAAAATGGCGCGGTGACGTTCGAACCGGACTTTGCCCGAATCTTCATTGAGCATCACCGTGATCACGTTGTTGAGCGTGGCCGTGAGAAGGCCGGATGGGACATATCCGACGGTCGAACAGACCAGGCTGGTTCCGGCCAGGTGCTTCGCCTGAAGATCTTTCGTCTCCAGGATGAATCTTTTGCCGATCCGCGATTTCGTCGGGGCCAGGCGCAAAAGCAAGATCCTGGGCTTCCCTTTCCATTTGCCTTTCAGGACCCAATCCCTTGCGCCGGCGTTTTCCCGGGATCGATCAGCGAGCAATTCGGAAATGCCGATGACGGGTTCCAGAAACCGCTTGGCGAGGATCTGCATGGATCGGGGCATTTCCGGGTCATTCACGGGGGATGCTTAGTCATACCATTCCGAGGGCCGGACCCTGCCGGTTCCCCTATCCAAATCCCGGTCCGCCCGGATTTTCAAAGCGAATTCGACCTGACCCAGCATGCTTTGCAACGTGAACGGTTTGGCCACGAAACCTTCCGCGTCGAGCATGTCTTCCTGGGTCAAGACCGTGTCCGCAAGATGTCCGGACATGTAAAGGACGGTGACGGATGGGCGTCGGCTGCGAAGGTGCCTCGCAATATCCGGCCCTGACCCCGATTCCAGCACCACATCCGCCAAGAGCAGGGCAATCTCCCCCGCATAAGTGGCCTCCAGTATAACCGCCGCATTTTCGGAAGCGGCGGTGATGACCCGGAACCCTTTGCGCTCAAGCAGATTTTGGATGACTTCCAGGACGGACTCATCGTCTTCCACGACCATGATGACCGGTGCGAGAAAACCGTTCCTTGCGAACATGCGATAACCCCCTTGGATGCCAATCCCATCATATCGGAAACCCGGGGCCGCAACTTCGGGGATGGCCCCGTATTTTCCCTCAGGGAACCCCCTATCGCCAGTAAGGAAAAACCCTATGTCCGAGGGAAACCCTGCCGATTCCATACCAATGCCCCATGCGGACGAGGTACAATCCTGCGATGGCGGTTTTCCACACCCGATGGGTCAGGATCCTGGGCATCGCGTCCGTCTACTTTATCGCGGCGCGTTTGAGCCTGTTCCTGGCGCTGGGTAACACGAATGCGTCCCCGGTATGGCCGCCCTCCGGCATCGCCATGGCGGCGTTGCTGATTTGGGGAGCCGAATCGGCTCCGGGGGTTTTCCTGGGCGCGGTGGCCGCCAACCTGCTCGGCTTCCATTCCCATTCCCCGCATGTATCCCTCGCCATGTTTGCGGCTTCCGGTGCGATTGGAGCCGGCAATACCCTGGAATCCGTTTCCGGTTTGTTTCTGATCCGGAGGTGGTGCAAAGGGGACCCGTTCCGGGAAACGGTATCCGGCATGAAATTCGTGATGGTGGCCGGCGCCGTTTCCATCGTGGCGGCGACCATCGGTGCGTTGAGTCTGGGGATATTCGGTATCGCCCCCTGGTCGCTGCTTGCGAAGGTATTCGAAACCTGGTGGCTCGGAGATGCCACCGGAATTCTGGTCATGACGCCTTTGGTCGTCTGGGTTCGCGCGATCGGCAGCCTCTCGAAAACGCGCGCCCTGGAGTCCGCAATCCTGTTGGCCGCGCTGATCACCGTGGCCGCGGCGCTGTTCTGGGGGCACTGGTTCGCCGGCGGCGTACAACCCATGGCGTATGCGATTACCCCCATCCTGATATTCATCGCTTTCCGCTGCGGGCCTTTGCCCGCCTTCCTGGGCGTCTTCGCGGTTTCCTGCCTGGCCATTCTGGGGACCGCGCACGGATCCGGGCCCATATCCGGCAACGGAGTCAATGACAAACTTCTCTTCCTCCAAGCCTACGTGGCGCTCGTTTCGACCACGGTGATCTTCTTGACCACGAGCGTGGTGGAACGGACCAATGCGATCGCGGATTTGAAAATCATGAACGCCAACCTGGAGGATCGGGTGCGCGTCCGCACGGAATCCCTGCAGCAGAGCGAGCGGCAATACCGGGACCTGTTCGAGAACTCCACCGACTCCATCTTGCTGGTGGACCCGGCTACGGCCAGGTTCACGGCCGTCAATGAAAACGCCGTCCGGTTGTTGGGGTATACCCGCGAGGAGTTTTCGGGCATGGCCTCCAGCCTCTTGGAAGGGGATCCGGATCCGCAAATCACGGAGATGAAAAGGCGGCAATTCCGGGAGACGGGCACCTTGCACGGCGAGCATCTGCACCGGAAGAAAGACGGCACGGTGATTCCGGTCGAAGTGAACGCCAGCCTGATCGAATTCGGGGAACGCAAAGTCATCCAGGTCATCAGCCGGGACATCTCCGAACGCAAGGCCCAACGGGAAGCCCTCATGGCGAGCGAGGCGCGGTTCCGGCAACTCTCCGATGCCAGTTTCGAAGGCATCCTGATCCACGACAAAGGAAGGATCGTCCTGGCCAACAAGGCCTTGGGCATCATGTTCCAATATTCCCCCGAGGAAATGATCGGCAAGTCCCCGGGTGATATCATTGCGCCTGAGTCCCTCTCGCTCATGCGTAAAGTCATCCACCTGCAATCCGAGAAATCCTATCAGGCGTTCGGAATCAGGAAGGATGGATCCCGGATCGCCATGGAAGTCTGCAGCCGGCCGATGGAATACCTGGGTCAAGCGCTCAGGGTCGCCGCCGTCCGGGATATTTCCGAAAGGATCAAGGCGGAAGAGCTGCAGAAAAACGCCATGGCGGCGGTGGAGGCGGCCAACCGGGCCAAGTCCCAATTTCTGGCGACCATGAGCCATGAAATCCGCACGCCGTTGAACGGCATCATGGGAATGACCTCGGCTTTGGAAGACACGGCGCTGGACGAGGTCCAGAGGCGGTACGTGAAATCCCTGACGACGTGCGGATCCGCCCTGCTGGCGCAGGTCAGCGACATCCTCGATCTTTCCAAGATCGAAACCGGTTCCATGGTTTTGGAGCAGATCGATTTCGATATGCGTTCCCTGATCGGAGAAGCCGTCGAATCCTTGGAAGCCAACGCCAACGGCCGGGGCGTTTCCATGGAACTGGAGATTGCGCCTGGGGAATACCGGATCGTGACAGGCGACCCCTATCGACTACGGCAAGTGATTTTGAACCTGGTCGGGAACGCCATCAAATTCACGGAGCGGGGAAAAATCGTGATTACGGCCTCGGTCTCTCCGTTCGTGGACGGCTTGCAGTTGGACGTGGAGGTTTCCGATACCGGAATCGGCATGTCCAAGGAAACCCTGGAGAATCTCTTTCAGCCTTTCGTGCAGGCGGACGCTTCCATGAGCCGGAAATACGGAGGCAGCGGCCTGGGGTTGGCGATTTGCAGGCAACTGGTGGAAATGATGGGCGGCGTTATCCGGGTCGAGAGCGAACCCGGGAAGGGATCCCGCTTTTCCTTCCGGTGCCGGTTGGGGACCCCTGGGAAGCGGATGGATTCCGGCCTTTCCCTCAACGCGGAATCGACGTCCGGGTTTGCCGTCCAAGCTCCTAAGCCCGGGACCCGGTGCATTCTGGTCGTGGAAGACGATCCGCTGAATCAGGAAGTGGCCCGGATTTTCCTCGCCAGGCATGGATGCCGTGTCGAGGTCGCATCCACGGGCAAGGAGGCCTTGAGCCTGGTAAGCGGCGGAGGATATGATCTGGTACTGATGGATTGCCAACTTCCCGGAATGGATGGATTCGAAACCACGCGTTCGATCCGGAACCTGGATAACGGGAAACACGGAGTCCGCATCGTGGCCATGACCGCGAACGCGATCGAAGGGGATCGGGAGAAATGCCTGGACTCGGGCATGGATGACTATCTGACGAAACCGCTCGACCCCGCAAAGCTGGCGCATATGCTTTTGAAGTGGATATAGGACTGGAGGGCCTTTTGTCCGGAAAATCGGAAAGCCCTGGCGGCAACCGCGTCACCGGCAGGGATTTGGCAACGGTGGCCGCTGTGGGGTTGGCCTATTTCCTTTTGGTCAAGGGCAGCATCATGTTCGTGCATGGGCGCAACGAGATCACCCCGTTCTGGCCGTGCAACGGATTTCTGCTGGCCATGTTCATACTTTCGAAAGCGAAGCTCCGGTATCCGGGTTTCGCCATGTGTCTCTTGGCATCCATCATTGCAAGCGTTTGGGATGGCCGTTCCCTGGCGGCCTCGGTGGGGTTCGGTACGGTGAACATGTTGGAGGTCCAATCGGCGCTATGGGCCTTCCGGTATGTTCCCGGAGGAATGCTTTTCTTCCGGACGCTGAGGGGAACGCTCACTTTCATTTTCTGCATCGCGGTCATGGTTCCCGCCCTATGCGCCGTTCCGGCGGGTCTGGTGGCGATTGCCTTTACGGATTCCGGATTCATGACGGCATGGACCACTTGGTGGGTGGCGGATGCCGTGGGCTTGGCGATTGCGACGCCGTTCTTTCTCGCGTGGTGGCAGGGAAAATCCGAAGTGGGGAAAACCGGTCCGCTTTTCATACCCGAGTTCGCGCTGGCACTGATTATGACCTTGGGCGCCTCCGTGCTGGTTTTTTCGCGATCGCATTTCATCGAATCCATCACTCCGTACCGTTTCCCTTTCATGGTCTTCCCTTTTCTGGTCTGGTCCTCCCTCCGCTTCAAAGCCAGGGGCGCAACGGGTTCCCTCATGATCGTGTACCTCGTGGCGACCTGGTTCACCAGCCGCGGCATGGGTCCCTTCGCGATGGCCGAAGGGACGGGCACTCTCTCCATGTTGGCCATGCAGAGTTTTCCCTTCGCGGCGATTTTCTGTTCGGTGATTCCCGCGGCCATCGAATCCGAACACCAGAAAGCGATTGAGCAGATGCGCCGGAGCGACTCCCGTTTCAAGAGTATCGCCGAAGGGAACCTCCTAGGCATCTTCATCGGAAACAACGGCAAGGTCCTCGAAGCGAACCAGTGCTTTCTGGATCTGGTGGGCTACTCTTCGGAAGATTTGCGGGAAGGCCGCATTAACACGAACGATATGACGCCTCCGGACCGCTTGGATTCCCTCCAGGAAATGAAAGCCGTATTCCATTTGCGGGGCCAGGTAGGACCTCTCGAAAGGGAGTTCATCCGCAAGGATGGCGTCCGGATCCAGACCTATCTTTCGGGAGCGAAACTGGATGAAAATGGAACCGGCATCGGTGTGGTCTATGACATCACCGAACTCAAAAACGCCCAAGAAGCGATTCGGAAAGGCCAAGCGGAAACCGAGGCCGCGCGGGCCATTGCCGAAGAGGCCAACCTGGCCAAGTCCAGGTTTCTCGCAACCATGAGCCACGAAATCCGGACGCCCTTGAACGGGATTCTGGGGATGTCCGCGTTACTGTCGGGCACCAGGCTTAACCAGGAGCAGAAAAACTTCGCGGATGCGGTGAAGGCGAGCGGGGAGCATCTGCTCTCGTTGGTCAACCAGGTTTTGGATTTTTCGAAAATAGAAGGCGGGCAGCCGGAACTGGACCGGACCATTTTCGAAATGGGCGATCTATTGGATGGGGCCCATCAATTCGTACTGGAAAAGGCCCAGTCCAAGGGTATCGAGCTGGTTACCCGTATGGGGACGGGGGTTGAGCGGAAATTCATCGGTGACGCAATGCGACTCCAGCAAATCCTGATCAACCTTCTGGGGAACGCGGTAAAGTTTTCCGAAAGCGGTTCCATCGTCCTTTCCGCCGAGTACGCCCATCGCAACGAAAGCGCGAACGGAGTGTCCGGGATCCTGTTCGAGGTTTCGGATCAAGGACCGGGAATCCAGGCCGCCGATCTCGAGCGCATCTTCGAACCCTTCCGTCAGGTGGACGCCTCCATCGCAAGGAAGCACGGAGGTACGGGTCTGGGGCTTACCATCAGCCGGAGCCTGGTCCAACGGATGGGCGGCAGGATTTGGGTGGAAAGCGATCCGGGACAGGGCAGCCGTTTCAAAGTCGGAATCCCCTTGGAGGCTTTCGGCGGTCCGGATGAAAGCAGGGAAAAAAAGGGCCTAAAGGAAAAGTCCGGGAGGGTGCTGGTCTGGGATCGCAATACCCACTCCCTCAACCAACTCTCGGATATATTCCAAGCCTGGGGTCTGGAAGTCGAAATCATTTCCATCCCGGAATCGGTTTGCGAAACGATGCTCCGGTGCCGCGAAAACCATCCTGGGGAACCGGCCTTCGCGGTCATCTCCAGTCCCGTGGAAGGGATTGCAAACGCCCCATGGATGATCTCCATGCTCCGGCTTTCGCAAGAGCTGGAATACCCGGTGTATTTCACCTTGCCCTTCATTTCCCAAAGCCAGGGGCCGCCTCTCATCGGTGAGGGCGCGGCGGGGATATTCACGAAGCCGTTCCGGCCATCGCAAATCCACGGCGCCCTTGCGAAATCGTTTCCCGCCCTTTTTTCCGGTCCAACCCCCCCGGCGGCGGCGAAGCGCCCGTTGGACATGGCTTCCCCCAAGTGGAAATCGCCGCCCAGGGGGCTGATCGTCGACGACCACCCCATCAATCTCGAAGTAGCCTCGACCATGCTTAGAAAGTTGGGCTGCCAGGTGGATGCCGTCGAAGACGGGGAAAAGGCCTTTGGGTTGGCGTTTGAAAGGCGGTTCGACCTGATCTTCATGGATTGCGAAATGCCCGGGTTGGACGGATTCGAAACCACCGGACGCATCAGACTCAAGGAGGGTAACCACGCGCATACCCCTATCGTCGCGCTGACCGCGCATGCGGTTTACGGGGCCAGGGAAAAATGCCTCTCGGCGGGTATGGACGACTATATCGCCAAACCGTTCTCGGTTTCCCAGCTTACGGAAGTCCTCGTGAAATGGATTCCGGGATCGGATGCGGAGGATTCCGGCGTGTCGCCGCCCGGCCTGCAATCGACGGGACGGGCGCAGGCCCGAGAGGACATGGATTGGGCGCGGCTTTATTCCCTGGGAGAAGGCCCCGAAGACAAGGAGAGCCTGAGGACCCTGGTACCGCTGTTCCTCAAGACCACCCGGACGTCCATCGCCTTATTGCGGGAAACCGTCGGTGATCCCGGAGCGTCGGATTTCAAAAAACAATTGCATCGGTTGCGGGGAAGCTGCTCGACATTGGGGACGGTGCGCATGGCCGGGATAGTCAAGGAAATGGAATCCAAGGCCCAAGCCGGCGCGTTCATCGAAATGGATTCCTTGTTGAAGGAACTGGAGCGCGCCTTTCGGGATGCGACCCTCCTCTTGGAAGCGCATGCCTTATGAATCAGATCCGGCCCTCGCCTTGGAAATGATGGAAAGCATGGTGCTGGAGTTCGGCCGCGTCCTTGATGCGGAGCTTCCTTTTGATATGGCTGATATGCGTTTCCACGGTTTTCACGCTTAGGCACATCTTCTCGGCGATTTTCCGCGTGCCGATGCCCTTGCCGATCTCCCGGAAGACCTCCAATTCCCGATCCGAAAGGGAGTCGAGGGGATTCTTGTTGGACGCCTTGCCGCCCACCAGCTTGTTCAACATCACAGCCTTCATGGCTTCGCTGATCGCGATGCCTCCCGCAAGGATGTTCCTGATCGCCGCGACCAGGTTCGCCGGCGACTCGTTTTTCATCAGGTAGCCCCGGGCCCCGGCCCGCAATGCGCGCTCCGCGTACATGCTTTCCTCATGCATGGACAACATCAAAACCGGAAGCTCCGGATTGTCGTCCAGGGTTTGCCGGATTACATCCAGACCGCTGCCGCTTTCCAGTTCCAAATCGACCAGGACCATATCGGGGTGCATCGTCTTGATCAGGGATACGGCCTCGTTCACGCCTTCCGCTTCCCCGCATATCGTGAAACCGGGAACCTTACCGAGGGTGATGGCCAATCCCGCGCGGACGACGGGGTGGTCATCGACCAGTAATATCCGGACGGCGTCTGTTTTCCGGGGGAAATCCATCTTTTGTGCTCCGAAGGATTCACGGCTTCAAGAATGATGATAACATATTCCATTGGCAGGGACTACCGGATTCCGGGACGAAAGGTTTCCCATGGATGGAGCGATGAAGGTATTGATAGTCGAGGATGATCCGCTTTCGATGAAGGTATTGGAAGGACACATCCGGAAATTGGGATACGAAGTGCAAACGGCGGAAGACGGCGCGAGCGCATGGGAATGCTATCGCGCGGGAGGTTTCCAGATCATCGTAAGCGATTGGAGCATGCCCGGCCTTTCCGGTTTGGATCTCTGCGGCAAAGCGAGGAACGCGAATTTCCGTGACTACGCCTATTTCATCCTCGTCACCTCGTTTCAGGGCCGGGAAAAACTTTCCGAAGCCATGGACGCGGGGGGGGATGATTTCCTGTCGAAGCCGATCGATCTGCCATCTCTGACGGTCAGGTTGGCGGTCGCCGCGCGGATCCTGGCCTTCCATAGGCAAATGCGGATGCTGAAAGAGTTGTTGCCCATTTGCATGTACTGCAAGAAAATCCGCAACGATAAGGAATTCTGGGTGCACGTTGAGTCCTACTTCAAGACGCACACGGGCACGGATTTCACGCACTCACTATGTCCTGAATGTTACCAGGCCAGCTCCGTCCCGAATTGGATTCGATACGGGAGGAGCTGGGCGGGAATGAGGGTACGCGGTAGGGGATGGGCCGTTACTCCAATTGGGCGCCGCCCTGAAACGATTCCAACCATATCCATTGGTGTTGCCAATCCGGTCCGGCTCCGGTTACCTTGAACAGCAACCGTGCTTAAACCCTCGCCTATTCCCTTCATCCTCTGGATGGCCGTGTCTTTCGCGGGATTGTTTCCGATGCAGGCGCAGGCCCAGGATTCGTCCTCCGGTGGCGCAGAGGAGACGGCCCTCCCGCGGCTTCCTTCCTGGACCGCTTCGGAATATTCCGTCGATGTACTCGATCGCGTGATCAGCCCCGATCCCTTGTTGTTCGATACCGCAGCGCTGGGCAGGGTGGCCCGCAAGCTGGGGGCCGAACCCTTCAAGATCTGGTTCAAGCCGAAGAGGATCGTCTCGCCCATCTACTCGTTTTCAGGCGGCATCGACAAGTACAGCCTCTTCGATCTGGAGATGGATTCCCTCCCTTCGCTTAACTCCGGCCGACTGGAATACCGCATCGGCATCGAGGCCTGGGGCGGGTCCAAGGATTGGATCCACGGGCCGGCGTTGGCCTTCCTCCGCTCGGCGTACCTGGAAGAAGTGATCCCGGACTACCGTCGCCGGTCGCCCGAAGCCTTCGTTGAGCTGGAGCCGAAATCGAAGGAGGAATTCTGGAAGCGTAACCTCTACAGCATGGGTTACGCCACCGCCTATGCTGCCGAGGACAACCCTTTCTCCCATGAATTGCGTTCTTCCGTGAAGTGGGGGTATTGTCTGGACGCCATCGTGTACCTCACCCTGGCCGCGGGCGCGGCGAACGGCGACGTCGGCACCTTGATCGGGGGCGCTGCATCCGGGGCGCTGTTGCGGCTGTTGTATATCGGACCCCGGCAGGCGCATATCGAATACCACAACGCCATTATCCGATCGGGCTACGGTATCCCGCGCCATGCCGAGTACGACTCCCTGCAATCCCGTTCAGAGGATCCGGAACATCAGCCTGTATGGACCGGAACATTGAAGCGGCGGAACGATCCGGCCGGACAGGTTCCAGGGCGCGGGTTGGAATATCCCGCGCGGCAGGCGGCTTCCGCCGGGGACTCCGCACTGTCCGCGTCCATGACGCCACCCACTAGCGCGGCCCTCGAAGCGTCCCCGACCGCGCGCGCGCCCAGGGTGCTGCAGCCGAACGCCTTCGCGCAAAAGCCTATGCCCGCCAAGACCCCGGCAGGTCTGAAGGCCGCCATCGTCATCCTTTCCCCGGCGGTAGGCATGTTGATCGGGACCGGCTACTATAAGCTCCGCTATGGAGATCGGCCAGGCGATTCGGGAGCCTTGGGGGCCATATTCGGCGGCATGTTCATCGGCCTGGCCGCGGGCATCCAGATCGCGTGGGAGATATGATCCCGCTAAGCCATTAATTCTACTGTGTCATATAAAAAGAGCGAGGATGGAGCTTGGCTGAACGGCAAGCCGGACAGAAGTTCAGAGTGTTCACTAGCGCGCGGGCCAGGGAGATGCGTAGCGTTGCG
>OBEQ011463945.1_pt1 | contig 49663 bp, 54 predicted proteins | sample 1670901 | NCBI WGS metagenome assembly OBEQ01 (sample SAMEA104232315, study PRJEB22302) | groundwater metagenome | biome: forest; feature: aquifer; material: groundwater | place: USA | collected 2011-08-07 | depth 5.4 m
AGATTAAAGAAGTGGAGATAAGAATGAATTCCACTCCCAGAAAATGCCTGGGATATTTGACACCATATGAGAAAATGAATGAGGTATTATCCTAAGCAAGTGGTGCACTTCCACCTAGAATGTACGATTGAAGTAAAATTATAGCATTTTTACCCTATAGTTGTCAACTTACTTTTCTGGTTACATCTAGATTAACTGAATGTATTCTGATATTATATTTTTATGGACAATAAAGATAATCCAGAAGGTAGCACACCAACAATTACTAAATCTGAATCTTTACTTAAACCTGCATCTGGAGGAAATTTACAAGGTCCGCCAGGTAAACCTACAGCAGTAGGTGCGCCAGAGGATCCTAACAGACCTTTGACCGGATATGACAGGAAAAGGGCTGTACGGGCAGCAGCAGAAATTATGAATTTACCTCCTCAAACTCGTGGTAAAAAATAAACATCTTTTTTAAAATCATCATCTGAGAACTGGAATTCCCCTTTCCCCTCCATAATTGCCTGGTAATTTTTACAATCCCTGCACTTATCCCCAATACAAACCCAGCTACCCTTATCAACTGCCTCTTTAACTAACCTGCATTTTTCCCTTAACCAATTTAGCTTTTCCTCCAAAGGGTCTAAAACTGCTTCCTTTGGGCTGCTGTCCCTTTCTAAATACCAATAACTTATTTTTTCAACAGGTTTCTGGAAATAGGATTCAGCCATTATGGCATATGTGTGAAGCTGGGTTGAATCTTCTTCATCTTTTGAACCGGTTTTAAAATCCAAAACATGAAGGCCTTCACTAGGTAGCTTTCCTAAAAAATCCAGCCTGCCGTTTAAAATAATACCTTCATCTATCCTAAACTTAAAAAACCCATAGGCTGGAAGGTTCTCCTCCATTACTCCTAGATTTTCAAAGAAATTATCCAGCATCGTCAAACCCTTTCTGCCAAAATCAGCCTCTTCCTCCCTTGATTTAAATCCTCCTCGTCTGCCTCTATATTTTAGCCAATGGTTTCTGAATTTTTTGACTACATCTTCCTTTTTTGCCACCCTGTTTGTTTGCAGATACCACTTTATTGCATCATGCACTAAAGAACCCAGAGTCATCGGACCAGATGCAATCTGCATCCTGTATCCTGTTTTAGAGTTTCTGTAGATATTTTTAAGGTAAAAGGAATTAGGGCATTTTAAAAAATCTTTCAGCCCGGTGTAGGAAATAAACAAAGCCCCAGGTATATACTTATCTTCTTGTTTAGGAATCATTTTCCAAAATAAATTCTTCCAGATTTTTCTTTGCCTCTGTATCTGTAAACTGCTTAGGAGGAGATTTCATAAAATAAGAAGAGGGTTCAAATAAAGGACCTTTAATTTTTCTATCTAAAGCCAGTTTAGCACACCTGATAGCATCTATCACCACCCCAGCAGAGTTGGGAGAATCCTCAACTGAAAGCCTAACCTCAACCGAGGTTGGCACATCACCAAAATGCCTGCTTTCTATCCTGATAAAAGCTACTTTATTGTCTTTTAAGAAAGGCACATGATCAGATGGCCCTATATGAATATCCTCAGGAGCAATATCCAAATCCCTAAGCCAAAGCTGTGAAGTAACTGAGCGGGTTTTGGAAATTTTTTTAGAAATTAATCTTTCCCGCTCCAGCATATTTTGAAAATCAGTATTTCCTCCTACATTCAGCTGATAAGTATGATCTATAGGCATCCCCCGGTCCATAAAAAGGTTAACTAAAGTCCTGTGTAAAATAGTTGCCCCAACCTGGGATTTAATATCATCACCAATAATAGGGACTCCTACTTTGGTAAATTTTTGGGCCCATTCTTTATCTGATGCTATAAATACTGGGATACAATTTACCATAGCTACTTTTGCGCTAAGACAGACATTAGCCCAATATTCAACAGCCCTCTGGCTTCCCACAGGCAAATAATTTATTAAAATCTGGGCTCCTGAGTTTTTTAAAATCTTCAGAGGGTCTTTGATTAAGGCTTTACTTACCTTTATTACATCTTTTAAATAATGGCCAATCCCATCTAAAACCTTGGCATTTTCTACTTTTACGTTAAGTTTTATGACTTTAGCAAAAGTAACAGTATTATTGGGTTTTGCATAAATTGCCTCTGCTAAATCCTTACCTACTTTAGTTTCATTTACATCAAAAGCAGCCACTACCTCAATATCTGAGATTTTATACCCGCCTAAAACAGTATGCATTAGACCCACTACTTTTTGGTCATCCTTAATATTTTTATAATATGTTAGACCCTGTACCAAAGATGAGGCACAATTACCAACTCCCACAATTGCTATTTTAATTTTGCCCATTTGATAATTGGTAAGGTAACACTCCCTTAATAAAAAGTAAAGCTTATCAGTACCTAGTTTGTATTATGTCAGTACATTGTCAGTACATTTATGGTATAGTAGATTTATATGTTGACACAAAAGCTATACAAAAACGGTAACTCTGTGGCTGTCACTATCCCAAAGGAGTATTTAGAAGAGTTAGGTTTAAGGGATGGCTCTCAAGTAGTGGTCAAAACAAGAGGCCAAGAATTGATTGTTGCTCATAAGGAGAAGAAAATAACCTCAGGAGTGGACCTTAAATTTGCCCAGATGGTAGATGAATTTATCAATGAGCATGAAGATGTCCTTCAAGAATTATCCCACAGGTGAAAAATATTATATTCCTCAAAACTGAACAGGTTTTGTTTATCCATGACCAGATGGTTAAAAGGTTTGGAGGTTCTCATGGTTTAAGGGATTTAGGCTTAGTAGAGTCAGCTGTTGCCAGGCCACAGGCTACTTTTTCTCGAGAGTATTTGTATATTTCTATTTTTGATAAAGCTGCTGCTTTGTTTCAATCTCTTTTAAAGAATCACTCATTTGTAGATGGGAATAAAAGAACTGCTTTAACTTCAGCTGGTTTGTTTTTAAAAAAGAACGGGTATAAATTAGTAAATCAGCACAAAGAAGAAGTAGAATTTGCAGTTAGAGTTGATAATGGAAATTTAACTGTGGAACAAATTTCCAAATGGCTAAAAGATCATTCTGTTAAAATATCCAAATGATCATACTTGGAATTGAGACTAGTTGTGATGAAACTGCAACTGCAGTGTTGACGAATGAGGATAATCGAATAACGATATTATCCAATGTGGTGGCTTCTTCTGCTTCCTTACAAGCTAAATACGGGGGGATAATTCCAGAACAGGCTGCCAGAGAACAGATTAAAAGTATTATTCCAGTTATTGAAACTGCGATAAACGAATCACGAATAACGATTAACTATATTGACGCCATTGCAGTTACCTATGGACCGGGACTGATTGGTTCACTTTTAGTGGGAGTAGAAACAGCTAAAACTTTGGCTACTGTTTGGAAAAAGCCTTTGATCCCAGTAAATCATCTAATAGGTCATTTTTATGCTAACTGGATTACTACCCCACCCAACTTTCCTTGTCTTGGTCTATTGGTTTCCGGAGGCCATACTGATCTTGTGTTGTTCACAGCTCATGGAAAATATAAATATTTAGGTGGCACCAGAGATGATGCAGCTGGGGAATGTTTTGATAAATGTGCTCGCCTCTTAAGCCTTTCCTATCCTGGAGGGCCTGAAATTTCCAAACTGGCCCAAAAAGGAGATCCATCTAAATTCAAGCTTCCTATTCCTATGAAAGGATCAAAAGACTTTGATTTTTCCTATTCTGGGCTAAAAACAGCAGTAGCCAGGATAGTCAACAATGAGCAGTTCACAGTTAATAGTAGATCTGATCTTGCAGCATCTATAGAGGATACAATAGTTCAATCTTTAGTAGATAAAGTTATCCAAGCTTTAAAAGCTTATCCAGTAAAAGATGTGATGGTTGCAGGAGGAGTTGCAGCAAATCAGACACTAGTTAACAGGTTACAGACAACAGTGAACACTTTGCAGTCAAATATCAAATTACATGTTCCACCACCTGAACTTTGTACAGACAATGGGGCCATGATAGCCGCAGCTGGATTTTTCCAAAAACCCATTTCTGATCCTCTAGCCTTACAAGCAAACCCAAATTTGTCTCTCTAATTTGAACTTTTGACAAAAAAAATATAAAATACCCCTCAAGCCTAAAGGGCTTAATTTTATGGAAATAAGAAGATATACACCACAAATAGCTGATTTAGAACCGAAAACTATTTTGGAACAGGCAGAATCTGAGTTATTTATGGCTCAACTATTTAGGTCTCCTGAAAGGATAGGTTCTGATGTGGTAAATTTTTACTCAGCTGAACAACCAGGAAAAGTTTTACATTTCGTTTACTTAGAAAAAAATTACCGGTCTTTTAATTGATCCACGGGAACCTTCTTTTACTATTCTATTTTTTGACGAAAAAAATAATCTGGCCGTTAAAAGGGTAACTGATGGAGAATATAAACCTTATTTCCATTGGCAACATACTGACTAAAATGAACTTTTAATTGACCTTGAATCTAACTTAAAATATACTTACTTCATGGATAAAGTATATGATCAGACTAAAGTTGAAGAAAAATGGTATAAGTTTTGGGAAGATGCTGGTTACTTTAAACCAGAGATTAATCCAAAAGGCAAACCATATACTATTATCCTCCCCCCTCCTAATGTAACAGGCACTTTACATATTGGCCATGCTTTAATGCTGACAATTGAAGATATCCTAATTAGATTTCACAGGATGTTAGGAGATAAAGCTTTATGGCTTCCTGGTACAGACCATGCAGCTATTGCCACCCAATCTAAAGTGGAATCAATTTTATATAAAGAAAAAGGACAAACCAGATTAGATTATGGCAGAGAAAAATTTTTGAAAATGGTTGAGGAATTTGCCCAAAATTCCCATGACACAATTGTCTCTCAGATGAAGGCTATAGGTACATCTGTTGATTGGGACAGGGAAGCCTATACCTTAGATGAGAAAAGAAATTTAGCTGTCAGGGAGGCTTTTAAGAAAATGTATGATTTAGGATTAATCTACCAGGGGGATACAATTGTTAATTGGGATCCCAAGCTTCAAACAACAGTTTCTGATGATGAGATTGAATGGATTGAAGAAAAAACTCCGCTTTACTATCTTCAATATGGACCATTTGTAATAGCCACTGCCAGACCTGAAACTAAATTTGGAGATAAATATGTGGTAATGCACCCTGCTGATAAAAGATATTCCAAATATAAAGACGGAGAAAAAATAGAAGTTGAATGGATTAATGGAAAAATTCAGGCCACAATTGTGAAAGATGAATCAATTGATATGCAGTTTGGAACAGGAGTGATGACTATCACCCCCTGGCACGATAAGTTGGATTTTGAAATTGCCAAAAGACATAATTTGGATGCAGAACAGATTATTGATTTTAAGGGATTGCTTTTACCAATTGCCGGAGAATTTGCTGGATCTCATATTAAAAAGGTAAGACCCTTGATCGTTGAAAAACTAAAAGAAAAAGGCTTACTTTCTAAAACTGATGAAAATTACATCCATAGGTTAGCTACTAATTACAGAGGTGGAGGAGTGATAGAGCCTCAAATTAAAAAACAATGGATGATTAGTGTAAGTTCAAAGTTCAAAGTTCAAAGTGCAAAGTTAAAAGGCATTAAAGCCGGAGAGATAGTTACACTAAAACAATTAATGCACCAAGTTGTTGATTCCGGACAAATCAAGATCACTCCTGACAAATTTGTTAAAACTTACTATCACTGGATAGATAATTTAAGGGATTGGTGTATCAGCAGGCAAATCTGGTATGGACACCAGATACCTGTCTGGTATCGTGGCAAAGAAACTTATGTAGGAGTTAAGGCTCCTGAAGGTGAAGGCTGGAAACAGGACCCTGACACTCTGGATACTTGGTTTTCCTCAGGGCTTTGGACTTTTTCTACCTTGGGATGGCCAAAGAATACAGATGATTTTAAAACTTTCCACCCAACTTCTGTTTTGGAAACAGGTTATGATATTTTATTTTTCTGGGTAGCCAGGATGATTTTAATGACTACTTCTATCCTGGGAGATATTCCTTTTAAGCAAGTTTATCTTCATGGCATTGTTAGAGATTCAGAAAAGCAAAAAATGAGTAAATCAAAAGGTAATGTAATTGATCCTTTAAGCATGAGCGAAAAATACGGCACAGATGCCCTTAGAATGGCTCTGGTTTTTGGAACAGCTGCAGGTAATGATATCCCTATGTCAGAGGATAAAATCAGAGGAATGAGGAATTTTACCAATAAACTCTGGAATATTGGCAGATTTATTGTGGATTTTAATCCTAGTAAGCAAAGCTTGCGAGCTGTCGCTCTTAAGATTGCCGCGTCGGCTATGCCTCCTCGCAATGACGTCATTGCGACCCTGGACTCGATCCAGGGGAAGCAATCTACTCATTCAGATGATAAAGCTATTATAGAAAAACTCCATCAAACAACAGAAGTAGTTACCAAAGCTCTAAATAGCTTCAGATTACATGATGGAGCTTCAGCTCTTTATGAATTCATTTGGCATGAGTTTGCAGATAAGTATATTGAATCTACCAAGGATAGGCGCACCGAGGCACAACCAACTTTAGAGTATGTTTTCAGAGCCTCTTTAGAACTACTTCATCCTTTTATGCCCTTCATAACAGAAGAACTCTGGCAAAAACTACCCCATAACAGCAAAGCTGTTTCAAGCTCTGCTTATCAGGGGAAGTCAATTATGATTACTAAATGGCCTGGCCAGGCATGATTAACCGCAAAATCCCCGCAAATTACCCGCATTACCCCTGGGGTTTTTCTTCAACAGGAGCCTTCTCACCCCCGTCAGTTGCTTCTCCCTCAGTTGGAGTTTCTTCCTTGCCCGCCGTAGCTTCAGCGGAGGCGGGTGCACCTTCAGTTGCTTTCTCACCCTCTACTGCTGTAACTTCAGCCTGTGCTGCTGCTGTTTCTGCAGCCTGCTCCTCCATCAACTTTTCCATCTCAGCAGTCACTGCAGGAGCTAATTTTACAACTATCTCTTCCTCACCAGCACTAATTGTAAGTTTAGACCTGTCATAGCTTAACTTTGCTACAGTTACAGCATCATTAATTACCTTAAGCGAGCTTATATCTACCTCAATCTTCGAAACCATTTCAGAAGGCAGACCCTCAACCTCAACCTCATTTATGGTTTGCAAAACTATTGCCTCCCCTAGTTTAACTGCTTCAGGCTGCTCACCTATTAATGTTATCGGAACGCTCACTTTAACTTTTTGGGATAGATCAACCTGATAAAAATCAACATGAATAGGTTCATCGCTTAAAGGATCGTGCTGCACTTCCCGAATCAACACCGGCCTGACTCGCTCAGTCCCAACTTTTAAATCAATTAAAGTTGTCTGTCCGGCCTGTTTAAAGGTTTTTAAAAACTCAGGCAAAGAAACCAATACATTTTCCCCCTGCACTCCACGGCCAAACACATGAGCAGGCAATTGGCCCTCTCTTCTTAGTTTCTTAACTTTTTTGCCTAAGATTTTTCTCTCAGTTGCTTGTAAACTTAATTTATCCATAATTTTAACTTAGGTAATTTAACATAAAGCTTTTATCTTTTCAAGCTGAACTTAAAACTATTGCTCCTATGAGAAGTATTGCAGCTCCAATTAAAACCCTTAGTTTACCCTTTGCAGAGGCTACTTCCTTAAAATAAAATAATCCCCAGAGCACTGCAATAAGTATAGCCAGTTGAGTTAAGGGTATGCTTTTGGCAAGGCCAATTAAAGATACAGAAATCACACTTAGTAGATTTCCTATATTCCAAATTACACCTGAGAGTAAACTTAAAGCTATTGCCTCTTTCTTGAATTTAGCTCTTTTAAAGAAAAAAATTGCCATACCCACAATAAAGATTCCCAGAGTTGAGGAAAAGAAAAAATCTTGAGGGTCAACTTTACCTATTTTCAAAGGCAGGAGTTGACTACCGAAAATCAAACCAGCGCTAACTGCTGCTGCAAAACCTTTTTTTGCTTTTACACCTTGGTCACTGTTTGTTTTACTAACAATAATAATCCCCAGAATTATTATAAAAACTCCTACTACGGCCATACTTATTCCATCAGATAATTCCTTAAATACAAACGCTCCATATAAAAAAGTAGACAATATTACCAGAGAAGAGATAATTGGCGCAGCTTTTGAAAGCCCTAGATTAGCAAAAGCAGATAAAGATATAAAATTAGCGCTAGCCCACAAAAATCCGCTAATTAATCCATATATGTTAAATCTTATCAGGTAACCTGCCAGCAAAGAGAAGATAAATCCTGATGCCAAAATCCCTACAGCCATTAAGGCCTGATATTGAACCAGATTTTCTGATTTTGATTTCTTAAAAGGTACTGCATAAGAACCCCAGGCCAAGGCAGCCCCCAAGGCCAGCAAAAACCCTAAATTATTCATCTTTTAAACTCTAGCATAAAACTACGATCAACAGATAGGTCTGTTTGGATTGTTTGCTCCTGGGGACCTAGTTTTTTGGTTTGCTCAGAGGCCAAAGAATAGTTTATCGGATAAGAGATTCTCCACAAAAATGGATCTTTTAGAGTACCTGCCTGCTTTAAAATATTTAGTTTATATTTGGCTTTGCCTGCTTTAAACTCCAACTTTCCCGGGATTTGAAAATCTAGCACCAGAGTTTTTTGTTCTTTTGGAGCAAGCTCCAAAAGCATGGAATAACCACTCCTACCATAATCTACGAAACTTTTAACTTCATGGCTTAAGTCTTTTTCTCCCCAAAGCCCTTTGGTTAATTTAGCCCCAAAAGGCAGATATATCCTGAGCCTGTTTTTGTACTTTCCTGCCGGGAAAGTATCCGAAGGGCTTCTGTTTGTGTAGGAAATTCTGAGTTTATGACTCACTTCCCCATCTTTCCCTATCACTGTTTCCAAATTATAATTTCTGTCTAAATAATAGTTGGACTTATTTGCCCCTAAATTTGCCTCAACCAAAGCTATAAAATCTTCAAATGAGTCGGTTTGTAAACTAGATTGCCTGGGCAAAGCATTAGTCCAGTTTTGACTATTAAGGTATGCAAATAACTTAGGGTCATTTAAGTAGATACTGATATGTTTTTGGTCTAAACTTTTGCCCAAAGCAGATACTATCCCTGGCCAGTTTTGATGCGGCACGAAAAACAGCTTATTAAATACCTCTTGAGTTAAAGCGGTTAAGAAGCTTTTTTTAGCTGAAGAGCCAGGGAAAAAAGACATTTCAGCATGAGTTACTGCTTTTTCAAATAAATTATCTGAGGATATTTTTTCATTATAATCAGACAAATCTACCCCTCCTAAAACAGCCAGGAGCTCTTGCGTTGCAGAAATGTCCAAAGCAAACACCCCATCCACCCGCTCAGTTGTTTCTTTAGTATAAAACCACTCAGCCTGTCTGGCAGAGGTAGGAAAATCAGCCTCCCAGTTTGAATCCCGTAAAAACCAATTTTTTTGACCCAGATCTGTTTTTAACTCCACAGGTGGCTCAACATTAATTTTTAACTGTCCGTCAATTGCATAAATATCATTCACTTCCAATTTTTTAAGTTTTCCTCCCTCAAAAGAAACTTTGGCAAATGACCCGATAAACCCCCCAGTAGGCCTAAGCTCCATATTATTTTGCAAAAGCACCAGATAAGTTTTTGCTCCATCTATTGCCACCACCTCAGGCAAAATAGCGCTTATTGCCCTACCTTTTTTTACTAAATCTAAATAAACTGTTAGTTTTTTAGACAAGGATTCAATACTTCCTCCCAGTAAAGGCATTGAAGAAAGATCCTTAAGGGTAAGAAGAGCTTTAGCTTCTGATAAATCCTGGTCTGCCCGGGCAAGAAGAGCCTGGGACAAACTGAAAAATTCTTTAGGAGAATCTTTATTTTCTCCTGTAACTGCCCTAAGTCCCTGGTACAGCTCCTGCATACCCAAAATTATATTTTTGGCAGAATCAGAGGATAAAGTGGCTAAGTTAGTCAAGCTGTCCCCTGCTTGTAAAAAATTAGTAAACAAGTTTGTTTTTCTGATAATCTCAAGAGAGGTAAATATTTTTTCAGTCTCCTCTAGCCCTACTTGGGCAGCAGAAACATTATTTAATCCTTTATCAAATTCCCCTTTTTGTAAATTATCCAAAGCCTGGGAAATTTGATATTTAAAAGTTAAAACCCCAAAGCCTATGGCAAAAATAGGCCAGACAAACGCATAAACAACTATTAATATCACCAAAATTAAATATATTTTTCCCAGAGGAAGAGATATTTTTAGCCATCCCCTACTCTTTTTTTCTTTCTTAACCTCTATTGGTTCAACAGAAACAGATTTCCCTTCATCTTCCTTAAACTTTTCCAACTCTGCTTTTTTTGCTTTTTCCCATTTTAGCTCTTCCTTATCTGCTTCTTTATACTCTACCTTTGGTATCCTGATTTCATTATCTTTAAAATATCCTATTGTCTGCTTTAAGCTCGCAACCAAATTAGCTTTCGGTTTCCAGTTTAAAAACTTCATTGTTTTTTCCAAATTAGGGGTACTCCAAGGGGGAAGCTCGCTGGGAGTGAAACCTTTTTCCTCATACCAAATAGGGTCCATCAGGATTTGTTTTATCTCAGATACTTTAACCGGGTTAGGGTGAACCCCGTCAAATATTCTCTGGGCAGTAGAGCCGGCCAGAACACACTTAATCATCAGCTCCACTGCATCGCTAACATACAAAGCCCTTGAGGAAAACTCCATTGGGACTTCTTTTTGCAAATCAGAAGTTAAGCTCTCCTGAATAAGTTTTACTGTAGGGTCTTTTTGATCAAAATTCATCCTGGGGCCAAAAACAGATCCTAATCTTAAAACCCTGGCATTCAAGTCATGCTCTTTGGCAAACTTTGCCAATTCAAGCTCTGTTTTTTTATACCACTTAAGCTCTTCTGATAAATCCTCATCTGAGTAAATCTCAATAAAAGATCTAAAGAGCAGTCTTGCTCCTTTTTCTTTAAAAATCCTTAAAATATTTTTTATATTCAGCTTTCCAGCTAAGACAAAAATATAATCTAATCTTTCTGGATCAATTTCCAAATCCTCGGCGTCTTGGTTTACTAAATGAAAATAGCTGCTTTTTGTGGCAAGACTCAAATTCTCTTTTTTACCAGTGGCAAAATTATCTACTCCAATCACTTGTATGTTTTTATTTAGTAATTGATCAATTAAGTGTGAGCCCAAAAAAGAAGCAGCTCCCACAACTAAAGCCACAGGAGTATTTCGCGAAAGATTTATAATAGTTTTTTTGTTGCTAGAATCCATATATTCAGCCACGGGTAAATCGTAGCACGTAAAATTCGGATTGCAATATAGATAAAAGGTGACTATCTATGTCAAATTTAACGAAGATTATCTAGAGCTAAATTTGCCTGACTGTCTGCCAGCATATTCATAGATCTTGGAATATGTTTATAGGAGATTTGCTTATATTGTTTCTCAAACTGCTTAATTTGAACAACTAATGGTTTCAAATTTAGAGCCTTAACTTTAAATCTACCTGATAATTGTTCGACAACCAACCTTGAATCCATATTAAATTGGATTGATATTTCTTTTTTAAATTTTTTATCTATATACTCAAAAGCTTTGAGCACTGCTGTATATTCTGCAAAGTTATTGGTATTTACACCAATATATTTTCCCTCTTTATAAATTTCTTTTTTATTTTCATCAAACACCACAAAACCGTATGAGGCTTTTCCCGGATTACCTCTTGACGCACCATCTGTGTAAATTGTCAAAATCATTTAACGAGTATACCTCCTATGACAGCTACTTGCATGATTAAAATTACATATTCGGAAATTACTGTTGTCCATGATGCGGCAAAAAAAGAATACTGAGGGATATATAAAAGATTTAAAACCAAATTAAAAAACAACCCTGACATGTAAACAGCCAGCATCTTTTTATACTCACCTTTGGAAATTAAAATCCACATAAAAAGAGCTGATAAGAAAAAAGCCGGAAAGCCTAGCGATAAAATTTGAAGACTTTCTGATGAACCGGAAAACCCCCCACCAGTCAATATCTTAATTACCAAAGGAGAAAAAAATAAAGTTGCTAAAGTAGCAACAGAGGAAACTCCCAATAACCCCAAGCCAACCCATTTTACTTCCGCAGGAAGGAACTTGTTCATACCAGCAGCGGATTTTAACATTAAAGGATAATATGCATTCATAATAAATGTGGGGAGAACCAATACTGACTGGAAAACCGAGTAAGCTAAATTATAAACTCCCACTTCAGCTTGATTTCTATAAAAAGCTATTAAAAAAGAGTCTGCCCTAAAATAAACTACATTTAAAACCAAGGTTGCCGCAATTGGCCAGGAATCTTTTATCAGATTTCTTATAAATCTAGTGTCAAAAACAGGCCATAGTTTTTTGATGAATGGGTATACAAAAAGCAGGGACAAAGTCCCTATAAAAACCCAGCCTGCCATAAAGCCTAAAATTAAGTAAGGTAAAGGGACTTTATTCTGGGAAAAATAAAGAACCAATAAAAGATAAATTAGTGTTCCGATTGAGGAAGATAGGGTAGATAAATCATACCTTAATCTTTGCTGAAAAATTAAGTTACAGGTAACAAAAACGCCAGATCCCAAAATTGCTAGAGATCCAAATGCTGCAGCTTGTTTAAAGCTTAAGTTAAATGGCAAAAAAAGGAGTAAGCCTAAAGATAAAACCATCAGAATTACAGACCAGATTAATCTTATTCCCAAAAGTTTTTGCCATTCAATTTGAAATTTGACATTTGATATTTGAAATTTGCGAAGCACATGGGCATTAAAACCAAAATCAGTTATTAAAAAAAATATAGATATGTAAGTTAAGGCTAAGGTAAAAGTTCCTATTCCTACTTCCTTATAGTTTCTGGCAATAATCCCCAAAATTAAAAAAGTAGATAAAGAAGTAATCACTTTCCCCAAAATCTGCCATGATGTTTGGCTGATAATTTTCCTTAAAATACTCACAGGATTATTCTAACACGGCCATTGATAATCCCCATACTAAAAACAGTAATCTGTATCCTTGGGGAAGGGTTAAAAAGTAATGATCAAACATCCCCAAAAAAATAATAGTAGCCCATATTGTTAGAATTTGAAATTTGAAATTTGAAATTTGAAATTTTACAAGTTTAAAAATAGGATACCCGATTAGACTTATTAAGCCTACCAATCCTATAAGTCCTGTCTCAGACAAACTCAAAAGAAAAATATTATGCACAGGTTGCAAAAACCTGTTGGGTCCGCTGAGTAAAAAATCTGCAGCAGAGGGTATAAAATTATTTAATCCCACTCCGAATAAAGGGTGTTTAGTCCAAAGGGTAAAAGCAGTAAGTGATAACTGCTCTCTTCTTAAAAAAGTCAGGTTGTCAAAATTAAAAATAGAGGCATAACGGGTGTATAAAACAGGCAATAAAAATAAAACAAATAAAATTACCAACTTTCTGTTTTTTTTAAATATAAACATAACTAACGCAAACCCCGCTATCAAAGCAACTCTGGAAACTGTAAGTAAAATAGTTAACCCACCTAAAACCAAAGACCACCTTCTTATGGGTAACAACATCAGAGAAATTAACATAAAGGCTGCCAAAACATTAGGATGAGGAAAAGTTCCATATGGTCTTAAAAACTCTCTACCATAAAAATCGAACTTGGCAATTGCCGGGGTAGACAAACTAAAAGCCCGCTCACCCAAAATCCAAAATCCTAAACTTCCTCCTTTTAAAAACTGCATAATTGCCAAAACAGATTCACCTAATAGTGCCATACTTAGCGGCAACGAGAATTTTGAATTTTGAATTTTGAATTTTGAACTTGCTATATAAACTCCAAATAACCCGGCAATTGTATACTGCTCAAGTCTTATTAAACCCACTCCAGATGCATCTGTGTTAAAAACTAAAGATATAGCTTGGGTAAGAATAAAAAAATAAAAAAATATCAGTGCTAATCTGCTTATATGCTTGCCGGAAATTAAAAAAACAACCCACAAACATAAAACTAAAATGTCCCAAAAATATAAGGTTGGGGAAAGATAATCAATTGGTAGGGAATAGACAAAGGAAAACTGGGGCCAAAAATGACGTCCTAGTTGTGTTGGAAGAAAGAGCAGGGTTAAAAAAAAGAGTCCCTGCTCAACTTTCTTCAGATTTAGCATCTTCACTTTTAACTTCTAACTTTTGACTTTGAACTTTTATTACAATATGCCTATCCCGTCCTTCACCAATGCTTTCAGAAGAAAGTCCTCCCATTTCAGAAATCACAGTATGAATTACTCTTCTTTGCCAAGCTGAAAGAGGCTCAAGCTCCATCTCTTTTCCTGTTTCTAGAACCTGATTGCCCCACTCCTGGGCTTTCTTTTCCAAATCCTCCTGTCTTTGTCTTCTCCAACCTCCTACATCTAAAATTACTCTTTTGAATTCTCCTTCACCTATTTTTTTAGACATAATTTGATTAACTAAAAGCTGCAAGCCATCCAAGGATTCTCCCCTTGCCCCAATTAATCTTCCAGCATCGGCAGTCTCAATTGAAACCTCAAAAGCCCCCTCAGCTTCTTCAATTTCATAACTACCCTCAAGGAGTAGTAAACCTAAAATATTATCTAATATATCGCTTAATTGTTGTTCCATAAGCCTCCAATCCTCCCCAGCCTGAAACTTTATATTGCTGGATAATTCCTAGTATTGTATATGTATTCCAATAAATTGCAAGTCCGATTGGAAAAGAAAAGGCAAAGTAACCAATCATGAGCGGCATCATATAAACCATTTGAGACTGAACTTGCCCCATGCTTTCTTCCATTCCTTCTTTTTCCTTTTTCTCTTTAGGAGAATCTGAAGGATATTTTTTAACTACCTTAGGCAACGCCATTTTGGATTGGACAAAAGTTAATACACCAGTAAGCACAGGTATTAAAAGAAGTAATATCCCAAAACGGCCAAAATCAGAAGGCTTAATCCCTAAATTAAGTCCAAAAAAGCTAGGATCAAGTGCGTTAGGAAGCCTTAGCTGAGGAAAATATAAAAGGGTATTAATTTTATCAATATGCCCGCCAGCCCCAGGTAAAATATTTATTATTGACTGATAAAGGGCAATAAAAACAGGTATTTGAACCAAAGCAGGCAAACAACCTCCTGCCGGGTTTACCCCATGTTCTTTATATAAAGCCATCTGGGCAGCTGCCAAACCCTGCTTATCGTCTTTGTGTTTCTCTTTCAGCACATCCAGGTGCGGCTTTAAATCAGCCATTTTTTTGGCTGATTTTATTTGAGATGCCATAAATGGCCAGACTAAAATTCTTATTAAAACAGTTAGAAACATAATGGAAAAGCCTAAGGCCCCAGGAATATGGATTGTCTGCAGTCCCTGGTATATTAATACCAATAAATTGACTACCGGGCCCATGAAAATCAAGTTAAAGATGTCTCCAATTGCGCTCATATGCACCTCCAAATCCTTTTCACCCCTAACCAAGCTCCCTTAAACACCCCAAACTCCCTAACCATTTCCTTGGTATACTCGGAACAACTAATTTCTGCTTTACATGCACCACCAGGGGCAAAAATGGCCAAGATACCCCGGTCAAAGGAAAAATAATCTTGATATATAGATATTGAATTAATTAATAATTTTTTCATCTTTCAAAACTTCTTCTAAATCCAAAAGAAGATCAGATGATTTTACCTTATCTGCACCTGTTTTGGGAAGGGCTATAATGTTGATGCTTAAAGGTAGAAGATGGAAGATGGATTGGAAAGCCTGAGAAGTTAGCCTTTTAGCCCTGTTTCTATCTGTAGCTTTTTTAAAATTCTTGGAAGATAAGGCAATTCCCACTCTGGCTATCTGATTTTCTCCCATCCTTAAAAACAGTTTTAAATACTTTCCTTCAATCTTTTTCCCAGCAGCTACCCATTTAAAATCTGTCTTAAGGTTTAATCTTTGAGATTTGGGAAGCATTAGATGGTAAGGCGTGTTCTTCCTTGTGCTCTTCTTCTTTTAATAACTTTTCTTCCACCAGCAGTAGCCACCCTGGCCCTGAATCCATGTTTTCTAACTCTTTTTAGCTTTTTCGGCTGGTATGTTCTCTTTGGCATGTTTAAAAGTATAACACAACTTGATCTAGTTTTTAATAGTTCCTGTATATTGTGGAAAACTCAAATTAAGATTAGATTGTGGATAACCTCCCTTCTGTCCCAACAATTATGGATAACTTAAGACTATGGCATAAAGCACTGGAAAATATAAAACATGAAGTTTCTTCTGCTACCTTAAGAACTTTTTTTATAAAAACCACTTTAAAAGAGGTGACAGAGGACAAGGTCACTCTTACCACCCCTTCTGCTTTTACCCAGGAAACCTTAATTCAAAACCACTTAAGCTTGCTTGAAGCTGTCTTTGAAAAACTTTTAGGCAAGAAGGTGGATATTGAGGTATTAATTAAAGAGGTGGTAATAGAAACTCCTGAGGAAGATTTTTTCCAGCCTTTACAAACCCAAGCCTTCCAGCTTAATCCCAAGTTTACTTTGGAAAATTATGTGGTGGGGCCAACAAATAATGTAGCTTTTGCTGCAGCCCAGGCTGTAGCTCAAAACCCGGGCACATCATATAACCCTTTATTTATATACGGGGGCACTGGTGTTGGAAAAACTCACCTGATGCTGGCAATAGGCAATGCTATTTTAGCCAAAAAACCTCATGCTAAAATTATTTATTCTCCTTCTGAGAAATTTACCAATGATTATGTGGAAGCAATCCAAACTCATAAAATGGGTTCTTTAAGGGCCAAATACCGCTCCCCGGATGCGCTGCTAATTGATGATATCCAGTTTTTCTCTGGCAGGGAAGGCACCCAGGAGGAATTTTTCCATACTTTTAATGAACTAATCGGCAAAAACTCCCAAATTGTTTTAACCTCAGACAGATCTCCACACGAGATAGCCAAAATAGAGGACAGGTTAAAGTCTCGTTTTGCCGGAGGATTAATGTTGGATATCCAGCCACCTGATTTTGATACCAGGGTGGCTATTCTGCGGGCCAAATGTGATGAGCAGCAAGTTACCTTACCAGAAGAGGCGCTACATTTGTTAGCCTCGTCCTTTGACACAAACATCAGGGAACTAGAGGGAAAACTGGTGGGTATCCTGCAACTTCTTAAGGCCCAAAACTTACCTCCCACCACTGAAAATATTAGCATGCATCTTAAGCTTCCTGCTAGGCAAAAATTAAAAATTGACCCAAAAACTGTTTTGGAGATAGTCTGTGATTACTTTAATATAAATCAAAAAGATCTAACCGGAGCCAGAAGACAAAAAGAGCTGGTACTGCCCAGGCATATCACTATGTTTATTCTAAGTGAACACCTTAATATGACTGTGGAAAAGATCGGGCAAGTTTTGGGTAAAAGAGACCACACCACAGTTATGCATGGTAGAGACAAGATCAAAGGACTTATTAACACAGATAGGGAAATACAAAGGGTATTAGCTGAAATAAAAAGCAGATTATCCACATAAATAGTCACTTTCCCACAAGTTATCCACCATAAATTAACAGCTTTTTAACACGAAAATTGGACGAAACTTGCCCATGTAATTTATCTTTTTCAACATATCCACGCTGTCTATTACTTACTACTAATATTATTAATATTATGTAGTATAATCTAGCAACTTGTGGACAATATTAACTGGACTTTAGTTGGAATTGTTTGTTTATTTTTAGTAATAACTTACTTATTGGGTCGGCTGCATGGTAGAAAACCTGCTGATATACCTACAGATTTGATTGATTTATACAAAGGAGTACAGGATTTACCCTTGAAAGTACTACAGGTAATTCAAGGTTCAATTAATCCTCAAAAAGGCAGGATGGCAGAACTTTTAACCTATGCTGAACTAAGATATGATTATGACCGGATTATCCCTTTAGGTCAGCCAGTTGACTTTATTGGTATAAAAAATGAAGATAGGATTGATTTTATAGAAGTAAAGTCAGGAATAAATCATATCTTGACAGAAGAGGAAAAACACATTAAAAACCTTATTGTACAAAATAAGGTTAATTTCAGGTTAATTAAGATATCTGAGGAAGATATTCAAAAGTTCGTTTCTGCCAGAAAAGATTCATGAAATTTAGTATTTTACAACAAGACTTGCTACCTTCTTTATCGTCTGTTTCAAGATCAGTTGGGGTTCGCTCAACCTTGCCTATTTTAGATAATATCCTTTTGTCTGCCGAAGGAAAGAGTTTAAAAATTGCTGCTACTAATTTGGAAATTGGGGTGATTAAAAATATAACTGCTGAGGTAGAAGTTGAAGGAAGTATAACTGTGCCGGCTAAAACTCTGGTAGAGATTGTTTCAGGGTTGCCTCAGGAAACTTTGGAGTTTCTCTCTGAAGGGGAAAATTTAAATATTAAAGGTAATAAATTTAAGGCTGTTTTAAACGGTATAGCAGCTAGCGAATTCCCGGCAATTCCTCTTTCTTCCAAATCAGGAATAACTTTCCCAAAACAGGCAATTTTAGCCTCCTCCCAAATCCTTTTTGCCTCAGCAGTAGATGAAGGCAGACCTCAGTTGACCGGGATTTTAACTGAGGTTGGGGATGGTAAGCTTTCAATGGTAGCCACAGATGGTTTTAGACTGTCGCACAGGACTATTCAGGTAGAGGACAAAGTGGCCAGGTTTAAAAACCTGATCCCCAAAAGAACATATGAGGAAATACTGCGCCTGATTGCTGAAGAGGATATAGACTCTGTTGAGATTTCCACTTCGGAAAATCAAAACCAGGTCATATTTAGTTTGGGTAAAACTATTGTTTCTTCAAGGTTAATTGAAGGTAATTTCCCAGCCTGGGAAAAGATTATCCCTACCCAAATTATTGGCAGGGCAATACTGGAGAGGGATGAGTTTTTAAAAGCAATCAAGCTGGCTGCTGTTTTTTCTAAATCTGAGGCTAATATAGTTGTCATTAATGTTAAAAAGGATAATTTTTCTCTTACTTCATCTGCCAAAGAGTTAGGGTCTCAGGAAAATGCAATTGAGGCAAGTCTGGAAGGGGAAGAGATCCAGATTGCTTTTAATACCAAGTTTTTGCTTGATGCTATAAATAATGTTCCTACTACTCAGGTCATGATGGAGTTTTCCGGGCCCCTTTCTGCCAGTTTGGTTAAAGGAGTAGGAGAAGAAGGTTTGGAATTTATCATTATGCCTGTGAGGTTATCCTAAACACCAGTATATTTTATAGTTCTGAAGTGGAATATTTTCTCCTGGCCCCAGTTGCCAATACCGTCAAATTTGCTCTCAGGCCCAATAAAAATAGTATAAGTTGTGCCTAACTCAAAAGGCTTAACAGGGATAATCCTGGCTGTTTTCCTATCTCCCGAGAGTTCTGTTTTTATATTTGTTTTTGGTTCTATCCTTAATTTAAATTCGCCTACATTCTCCAAAGACCTATTAAAGGTGATTTCGATTGTTTGGGTTGAGGAAACAATATTATCCTCCAGCGGATCAGGATTGGTGGAGACTATTTTTGGAGCTTCATTTGCAGAAACCCGGGTGGTTTGTTTTACCTCTGGAGGACTAACAGTTGGTTTATTATAGATTTTTTTGCCATAAATTAAGCCAAGGCCTAAGGCTGGAAAGATTATTAACAATAAAATTATTTTTTTATTCATTATTTATATTCAATATTAATCTTATCAAAATTAATGTTATTTTCTATAAACCAATTTTTGGCAATCTGATAATCCCGGGATTTATTAGATGTTTTAGCAACTACAACTAAATGCTCCTCATCAATATACTCAATGCTAAAGTAAGTGCTTTTTACAGGCAGCTTTTGCAAAATTGGCGTGCTTTTTATATATTCCTCTTCAGCTTTTTTATACTCCGTTGATTCAATGCCTGCGCCTGTTTTTGAAGGCGTCAAAATAGCAGGGGTTATAGAAGGTATAGGAGTGGGAGAAAAAGAAGGGGATGGAGTTGGCGTTTGGGATTTTAATTTTATAAAAAGCAAAATTACTAATATAAATATTAAAATCGCAATTAATATAAAAATCTTTTTCATATAATCATTATCCTCCTTTTAATCTTATAAACCCTCTTATACCGCTTCTTGCTCCAGAAGCTCCGGCTGTAGGTATTACCAAGCTGCCGTCTTTAATATAGTTGGTCTCTATAGGTGCAGAAGTTGAAGCTTGTGCTACTTGTATTGTATTACTATCTTTTTCTATCACTACAGATACATGACTAACTATACCTCCCTGACCTAAAGATATAATATCACCTGGTTTAAGTTGGTTAGGATCATTAAACACAATAAATGACTGACTATTTTTAGCAGCATTTGGCCAATCTGCGGCATTGCCTTTTCTGATCTCGTTTATTTGTGTTCCAAAACCTGCTTTTTCAAATACAGCCCAGACAAACTCTGTACATTGCAGATAATCAGGATCGCCTGCTTGATCGTAAAGGTTCATTTCGCTCCAGCAGTGATAACTGGGGCCATAGGTTCCTCCTGGGTTGCAACCTGACATACCAGGATTAGTGCTATGGACTAATTGTTGGGCAATTTGTTTGGCAACTGATGCGATTCTTTCCCCGCCCGCTCCTGATGGGATAACGCTTGAGGCAGTATTTGGGCCGGGTTGACAACTTTGAATACTGGTCCAGATATCACTACCATAGTTATAAGGCCCGCTGCATTTAGTAGGGTCTCCTCCACCATATTCCAAACATCCATAATAGCCTGAAGCTACCTTATAAATAATATCCTGGTTATTATTCCAGCTGGGATCCCATTTTGTTCCATCCCCGATGCCATAACCAAGCTGTAATTTTTTCAGAATAAAACCTGCTGATAAAATAATACTGGTTCTTGTATCGCAAAAATCAGCTTCAGTTAACTGATCAAGGGATTTATTAAGAAAACTTGCCCCCAATTCCAATCCTTGGGAAAAACCGCCTCTCGTGCCAGGAGGTTGAATTTGCATAAGTCCTAAGGCTCCTGTTGGACTTTTAGGACAACCCATAGAGGTTAAACCTTCATCAGTAAGAGAGACTGCAGAAGGTGATTCAACCCTGGCAATTGAGGCCAAAACTACTGCAGGTACTGAAGTAATTTTGGTAGCTTCCTGAAAATATCCCAGCAGCTTTGGGCTTTGATAAGAGATTACAGTAGGATTTCTGTCACCGCGGGTAAATTTACAACTGGCTAAATCCGTAGGAGCAATAGGTGATGCCTCTGATGTAGGAGTGTTCCCAGGGCTTAAAACCCCGGCAATTAAAGAAAAGCCAAAAAATAAACCAAAAAGCAGAAATGCCAATGCTACTTTTCTGCCTGTCCCGAATTTTTTTAAAACTCCAGTACCTCTAAACCTGGGGGTAAATCTGGGGCCTGAAAGATTACCGGAAAAATTTGATAAAAAGTTAGCAGCCCCATTTCCTGCTCTGGAAAGCATTGGTCCTGCTGCTCCTGATTTAATAAATGAAGGTAGGCTTGCTCCTGTTATTCCTCCTGCAAATACTCCCATAGATGAGCCTCCTGTTAAACCTCCTCCCATAATTCCTCCTAAAACAGTAGTAGCTCCTGTTGCCAGAGTTTGAGGGGTTAAAAACTTGCCTATATTTCTCTGGAAAAATATCCCTCCTGAAGATGCAGCGTTTTTTAGAGAAGAGGTTAGGACAGGGGGGGCTTTAGGTATCTGAATTCCAGGTAACTTAACTGATGGGTTTGTTACATGTTCCGGTTCATTCTCAAAAGCCTTGTTAAAAGTCTCAGGTACAGGAGTTTTTTCAGTAACAATTTTTTGAGCTTCCTCCACTGCATCAGCTTCATCGGTTTTTGTAAAAGGTGTTGGTTCCTCTGTAGCAGGGTGGGGAGTAAGAGAAGGGCGGATAGAAGGCGGGCGGTTTGATCCGCTCATGGTAGAGGCTTTTTCAAGAGTCCCCACAGCTGCAGTTTGTCGGATAACAGCCTCTTCTTTTGCAGCTTGCAGGTTAGCCCTGTTAACTATAAGAGATTGCTCCCCACTGGTTTTACTTATATCTGCAATTTCTTGCTGGAAAATTGGATATTTGGATAAATCCTCACGGGAGAACTCCTTTAAAAAAGCCTCATCTGTAAAGGAAATTTTACTGATTCTGGGGAAAAAGAAGCGGGCCCAGGGATAAATAAACTCTTTGAATCTATACGCACCGTATCTTTCTTCCTTGGCAAATCTTGGTAAAGCTTTCCATCTTAGTGCTGTAATGACGAATTCTTTTAAAGCTTTATAATTTGTGAAAGCCATAATTTAAGTTTACTCCTCAATCAGACATTTTGTCTTGCCAAAATCTCCTTTGGATTAGATGTAATTAACTGATGCTCGGAAGGGGAAGCTACCACTCTCATAGCTACATGAGTATTGCCTGCAAAAAATAATCCTTCCCCGATTCCTTCTGAAAGAAGTAACCTTTGTTCCCCCTCAGAAAGGTTAAAAACTTGGGCCAAAAGATCAATTGATGCAGGGGCTTGTTTAAGCAGGATTTGGATTGAGGAGTTGGAAATAATTTCTTTCCCCCGCTCCAAAGAGAGAAAATCCTCCACATCCTGGGTAATGGTGGTCAGTCCCAGGTAATACTTGCGTGCCCGCTTGGCCATATCCACTAAAAAATCAGCGCTGTCAGGGTTTCTCATCAAATACCAAGCTTCATCTACAATCATAATCCTTTTTTTAAGTTTGCCTCTTATTTTTGTCCAGACATAATCCAGGATCATGTGCATAGACAGCGGTCGAAGCTGATCAGGCAAATCCCTGACAGAAAAAACAGTAAAAGAATTTGATAAATCAATATTGGATTGGGCAGAAAAAATACCCGTCAGAGAACCTTTAATAAACCTTTCCAGCCGTGCTGCTAAATCAGCTGAAGAAGCATCTTCCATACCAATCAAAACTTTGTACAAATCTTCCATTAACGGGGGTTGCCTGTCCTGAGTTTTAGGATCATCAGTAATTCCTTTTAACTGGTATGTTTGTTTTAAGGCCCTATCCAAAATTGCAGCCTCGCTAGGAGTCAGGTTTCCCATGACTAGTCTTAAAAAGGAAGTTAAAGACAAAATCTTTCTTCCTAGTTCATTCTCACCTGAGGTAAGTTCCCCAGACAGATCAAAAGGGTTAATTTTAACAGGAGAGCTGGTAGAAAAATTAATATATTCTCCTCCTACTGCCTGGCAAAGAGGAAAGTATTCCTGCTCAGGGTCAATCACAATAATCTCTGTGCCAAACATCAAAGATCTTAAGGCCTCAAGTTTAACTAGGTATGATTTACCTGCTCCTGATTTGGCAAATATAACACTGTTTGAATTTTCTAAACTAAACCTATCAAATAAAATTAAAGAATCATTGTGTTCATTAATGCCATACATAATTCCTTCATTGGCTGTTAACTCAGATGAGGCAAAAGGAAAAGTAGTTGCAAGAGAGGTAGTATCCATATTATGGGTGATATTTAAGCTATCTAGTCCTAAAGGAAGAGTGGATTTAAACCCATCCTCCATTTGCAGAGTGGTTGGTCTGGCAGTCATAGACAAAGAGGCTAAAGTTGACTCAACTAATTTAGAAGTATTAAGTAGTTCATCTTGGGAGTTTGCAGGAACGCTGATGTATAAAGAAAATTGGAAAAATCTTTCCACCCCTTTAACCAGCTGATCCTGCAGAGACCTGGCATCTTCCAGGGCAACCTCTACAGCCGGATCCAAAGCCCTGCCTCTTTCCAAATCTGTTTGAAGGGTGGCTTCCATCTCAGCAATTTTCCTTTTTAACTCATCTAAAACCCCCTGGGACTCTGATGGATAAATAAACATAGAAATTAGCAGTGAATGATCAAAAGATACAATTGGTTCCAGCCAGTTAGATTCTACAAATCTTGGATAATTAGATACAAAATAAGTTCTGAAAAATCTATTATTGATTCTTAAATGATTAAAATCCACCTCCATTTCTGCAGGGGCAATTACATCCTCAATAGTGAGCTGAGGGGTTAATTTTTCAGTTGGTGTTTTTGGTTTGCTAATAAATGGTATTTTCATACATTTTCATCCAGTTCCTCCACCACAAAAGGATGGGATCTTGACGTAGAGTAAGTTAGACCTTGTCCTAAGTTAGGTTGAGTAGTAGGTGGACTAGCTGGTGTTGTTGACTGATTAAAGGTAGGCTCAGGAGTAATTGGTTGGGGTTGTTTTAATTTAACAATCAGCTCTGAAGGATTTAGAGGGATAGCAGGAATACTTTCCACAAACTGGCCATTGTAGATATTATAAAAAAGCTCCAGTAAAGACTCATTAGATAGCTGGGTAGCCCTAAGTCCCACCCTGCTTAGTTGTCTTATAATCTGATCCCTTCTTGGCAAAAGCACTGTTTTAATTTTTTGCTCCAGGGTCTCTTTTGAAGAGCTAAGACCTAACTCCAGCTTAAAAAGAGGGATCACCACATAAAATTTTTTATCCAGCACGTCATTTTCCTTAACAGTTGTCTGGATAAATTGCTTATACTGGATAATCATCTTGGAAAGCAGGGAATTAGTCTGTATTTTTTGGGCCTTATCTAAAAGGCTTAAATAAGAGGAGATATTTAATCTTTCTGAATGTATAACAATCTGGATGCTGTAAGAGAGAGAATTAAGCATTTGGGCAAAAGAGGCAATAATAGCAATCTGCTCCCTGTCTGAGAGTAACCCAAAATTCACTGCAGAAACCTGCAATACTAAAGCTCCGCCACCATCTTTTAGTAAAATTATATCATCTTGAATATCTTTAATTGATAAATGTTGTTGTGTTGTGCTCATAGGTTAATTTTTGGCTGTTATCATTAAAGACGGCAAAAGCTCTCCGTTAAGTTCGATTTGTAAAACATCAAAGCTAAAATTTTCTTTTTCCAGCTCTAAGGTGTATACCCCATTAGGAAGTGGAGTTGCGCCTGTAAACTGGCCCAGTTTATTGGTTTTTAAGGCCCTGACCGGCAATCCTTCTTTATCATAAATAACTGCCACTGCCCCTTCCAGGTAATTGCCTGCCCTGTCTTTGGTAATACCGCTGATTACATTTGGAAAAGTAGTTAGCGCCAATTGGCTTTGTTTAGGTTTTACAGGGATAACAACTTTAACCTTTTCTTTAATTGCTTGGGGAGGCACTGCCATCATAGGTTTTAGTGCACCTTCAGGTTTGGTAACAGTTTCCAACTGGTCTCTAATAGTTGATGCCTGGCCTACTAGAGTTTGTAAGTCTGAGAGTATTTTATTTACCTGCTGGGAATAATCCTGAGGAAGAGGGCCTTTTATTTGAGATGTTTGCTTGATTTGTCCCAGCTGTCTTTCTGTCTGGATAATCTTCATCTGCAGGTTTTGAGCTTCTTTTGCTAAATCTACAGTTTTCTCAAGCTCGTCTTTTGAAGGCATAACCTGGGAAGGCTGAAGGGATGGAGGCTCAACTTTAGCAGGCATTGAGGTAATTGGTGTAACTGTAGTCTGAATATGAATGCTGGGATGTACAGAGGACAAATAAGCTACCAGTCTACTGTTAAAAGCCGGGTTTTCCCTAAAGCTTATGTTCCCTTTCCCCCAAATTCTTTTAGTGGGTGAATAAATTGCTTTAAAAAAAGCTATTATCCAGGAATCCAGCGGCCTTGAGTTAACAGGTAAAAAAGCCAAAGCAGCGCCAAAAACAGAGGAAATCACAATCAAAGGCCAGGCTACTAAGGGGTAATCATGGCTTGCAAATACAAATAATAAATAGGCAAAGGTAGCTCCAGCTGCCAAATACCCAAATTGCTTTAAGGTCATATCCCCAACTAAGTGGAACTGAAAGGTAGTTACATTTTGTGGAATAGGATGTGGTTGCATGGGCTACTTACTATATACATCGTGAAAAAAATACTGACAAGCAGAACAAACAGGATCATTATGGGACAATCAGCAACAATTGAAAATTGAGAATTGACAATTGAAAATTTTGTAGCTATTCTAACAATGTGGTGTACCATCAGCCTTTGGCTGAAAGGTACGAAGGGAACTCTGTGTAACTCAGAGGCTGTGCCGCAACTGTAAAGTCAGGAGACCGACCACATTTTAGATCCCGTAGCAGGAAAAATATGTCAATTCAACAACTTGAAAGAGAGCAATTATCACCTTTTTATTCCCAGAAAGCCGAAGAACATGCATCTCGTGTCCTAGAGACTCATAGAATACCTGACCCTTATTATTTTCTTGTAGACAGAGATGGGGATTTATTTTCACCTTCTGCCCGCGTAAAGGTAAGAACTGTTACAGATACCAGTTCAAAGGTGGGTATATTGGAATCTGAAGCAGTTGAGGCTATTGCCAAATGGGCAAACAATGCAGATTCGGGTGCCATTGTTTGGCTTAGTCCTCCATCTCCTGGTATTTATCCAGTATCAAAAGTAATTGTTAGTGAGATTGAAGAAGCGGGCGGCATTAAAAGAATTTTTAATAGAGCGGTAGTTTTAGATATAGACGAACAGGAGTGTTTAAGATTAGGGCGGGAACTTAGTCAGTATTCAACTAATCGGCCGTTTTTGCAGCATCTGGATCAGTTAAGAAGTACTCCTATGGTGTTGGATACAAAAAGCAGAACGTGGATTGAAATTATGGAAGAAGTAATACCTAATACTACTCTTTGGGAGAGTGTTAGGAGAGGAGATGAAATACTCGCAAAACAAAAAGTATTAGCCAAGGCAGAGTCAATTATTACCAAATACTCAGGATCTATAAGTTTTAATAATTATGAGAGAGATAGGGAAATGCAGGGAATGTTGGGAAATAAGCCAGAAAGCTGTCCACCTAAATCTTTATCTAATGGAGGGAAAACTGCATTTCAGATTTTTTCTGAAAATTCTCTTACAATAGGAGGGGGGTTAAATTCTAAAGATCCGGATTTTTGCATAAGTTGTCCTGCTTGTGGAGAACAAATAAGGTGTGTAGTAAAAACTGGTGGCAGTTGTCCTAAATGCGGAGCTATTAAGAGGTGTGGTTGACAAAGTTAGCTAAGTTGTACCAATATAAAATCATGCAAACAGTTAGTCTTACTCAAGCAAAGATAAATTTTTACCATCTGGTAAATAAAGTTTTGAAGAAAAAAGTGATACTTATTACTAAATATGGAAAACCAGTGGCAAAGCTAGGAATTTATAACGCATCGTTTTAATCTCCACTAATTTCTATTAGATATCCAGTTTATTTCTATTTATTTACAATCTTCTTTCCGTCAGGATTTTTGGGAAATTCTATGGCATAAGTGCCGAACTTGACAAATCGTAAGGTTTGTTATAATATAAGGATATGTTAAACACAAACACTGTTTCCATAGATGAACTTCGTTCTAATTTAGCTGATATCGTGAATCGTGTGACTTATGCCAAAGAGAGGATTGTTGTTAAAAAGCACAACCGTGAGGTGGCTATGCTTATTAGCTTAGATGAATATGAGAAAATCATGGATCCTGCTAAAAGGTTGAGCAAGGACGAATGGAATAAACACGCCAAAAGATTAGACAGTATTAGGAATAAGGTTCCTACTTATGATCCTGATGAATTAGACAGAGTAATTGATGAGGAGATTAAGGCATATAGAGCAGAGAAGAGAGCTAATAGTGAATGATCAGAGCAGTATTGGATACCAATGTACTGATTGCTGCGGTTATTAATATTAAGTCCTCACTAACCCAGGAGATTTATCAAAAGTTCCTTACCTTACATTTTACACTCATTATCTCCCCCGAGATTTTAGAAGAGGTAGAAGATTTAATCAACAGAGAAAGGATAGTTAAAAAGCATAAACTAACTACTGATGAACGAGAGGTGATTATGAGTGAGATAGCTGCTTTAAGCTATATTGTACCTGGTATAACTCACGTTGAAGTAGTAAGAGACCAGGATGATAATAAAATTATTTCAGCAGCTTATGAAGGTAAAGCTGATTATATTATTAGCAGAGATAGAGATTTACTTGATTTAACCCAATATGAAGGGATAAAAATAATTACTCCTGAAGAATTTATAGGAATCCTCAGAGAAAATATATAGTCATTATTCCCGAATTCATTCCCGTCAGGATTTTTTGGGAAATTCTATGCTGGTATTAGTCCATAAATCAACCATTGACTTTTAGTACTAAATACCCTAAAATGGGTAGTATATGTCACAATCACAGATTAGATTAACCAGGACTCCAGATGTTAATAAAGTCTTAACCTTTTTACGCGGCAAGTATCAGTTGCTTTCTGAAGCAGAGATTATTAAAGTGGCTTTATCTGAGAAGTATAAAAAGGAAAAAGAAGATGTAGAAGAGGAACGGGAATTGAGAGAAACGTATAAGCATCTTTTGAAAGAAGGTAAAAAGCTTGGTAATAAATTAATGAGAGAGAAGAGTTTGGATCCCAAAAAAGTTACAGAGCAAGAGTTTCATGATCTCATTCTGGATACTCACAAGCATGGTGCTTAAAATCGTGTTGGACACCAACATTTTCATTTCAGGGTTTCTTTTCCATGGCATGATCAAGAAGGTATTCGATCTTTTGCTCAAAAATAAACTACGAATGTATATGTCCTTAAAACTTAAAAAAGATAATTTTATCCTGGAGCTGGCTGAAACCGCCAATGTTGATTTCATTATTACCAGGGACAGGGATCTTTTAGATTTACCAAATCAGATATGGAAAGGCGCAAAGATTGTAAAGCCTGAAGCATTTTTGCCTTTTCTGCGAAAGATGGAACTACTTTAGGTTTAATCCCGTCAGTATTTCATCATAATTAAATCAAGCGACACCATAAATTTCTTAGTAAGATAGACCCGTCAAGTAAGTTGACAAAGAAGTTTGGGAAATTCTATGCTGGTATTAGTCCATAAAATTTCCCGGAAAGGAATTCTTATGGTAGAAAGATTAAGTATGGCAGGAGAAGGTAATTTATCACCAGAAGGATCAACTGCAGTTTTAACTCCTTCCCAAGAAGGTAATGGGGTTATACCTGTTGGTACAGAATCATTATCAGCAGAAGATGCTATAAAAGAAGCTGAACTTTTATTAAGCAAGCCTCAACAGATTGGAACTTCTATTATTCCAGAAAATGTTAATGATCCTAATCAGATCCCTACAGAGCAGCAGACAGGTGGTGCTCAAGAACTTCAAGATCAACAAAACGGGGAAGCAGTACAAAGCGGGGAAGGTGGTGGTGGCCAACCACCAGATAATGGAGGCGGAGGAGAGGGTGGAAGAAATGGCGAAGGGCCCCCTGGACCGAGAAACCCGGATTATATATGGAGTCCTGAGTTTAGGATAGGAGGTAGATCTATTGCCGGAGAGATTATTAGGCTTGAGGCGTTAGCGTATAGTGAAAAATACGACAATATAAACGGTCCCAAATTAGACCAGCTTTATAAAGACTGGAAAGCTTGGGTATCTCAGGCAAGAAAAGCATCTTTTACAAGAAGACCTTTTGACGAAAAAGATGCTAATGAAGAATCAGATCGTTTACTTCAAGCCGAAAGGGAGATAGTACGCCGTGAAGAGGAGGCGGAAAGGTTTTTAGCTGAACGGAATGATTTAGTAGATACTTTACCACCTATTAAAGATGAAATTGATCCAACTACAAAAGAAATAACAACAAAAGGGTTAGGAACTATTTATAATGAGTTGCGTGAGGATCCAAATACTACTCCTGAACAAATAGTAGAAGTTGAACACCAATTATCTGTATATTTTAAAGAAGCAAAAAGACTGGGTCTTTTAAAAGGTGCTGATAGCAGTCTTGGGGCAATCTATAGTGAAATGATGAGAGGAGTTGCTACAGATACTGATCATGCCGAAATTTGGGACAGGGTACACGAGAAACAGAAAAAAATATCTGTAATGAGTCAAGCTGTCTTTCTTGCAAAAAGAAGAGCAAACCGTGAAATCGTACAACAGATTAATAAGCTAGATGGAATTTGGGATGTTTATACAAACCTGGCTGTAGAGAGATTCAGCTTGTTACTTGAAGAACCAGGCTTAGTAGCTCCTTTTGCAATTGATGGTGAATTTACTTTTAATGTCAATGATTTTACTTTTAGTACTCAGAGCCAAGAAGGCTTAAGACAGTTTCTCCAAAACGATGAAGAGTTAAGAGAAATTTCCCAAGCAAGACGTGAAGAAATTGAAGAAGAATTGATGAGGCTTTCAGGTGGGAATCTAGATGAGGTTGAACGGCTTAATAATGACAGGCAGGAATTATTAAGACGGCTTACTCAAGAGAGGGAAGCAAGATTCAGAAGTAATATTGCAGAAAGGCAAGAGGCAATTAAAAATCTTGCCGGAGACAGAGAAGCATATCGGCGTCTTGCAACAAGCAGAGAAGTTTACTGGTCGCCAACTTATGCAAATTATTATACAGTAAGGGCTCGCACGCCGGAGCAATTTCAGGTAGCAGTAGATACTTTTACTCAATGGATTAGATCAGGTTTAACCAAATCTCCAAATGAGCTTTTTCAAAGAGTTAGTGGATTTAAAGATGCTTTGACCACAGCTGGTGTTAGAGAAGCAGCTAATGTTGATCAAGGTTTTATAAATGGTTTAAGGCAGGAATTGGAAGGAATGATAGGGATTCTGGGAGCAAACCACGCCAATGAGAGTTATAACCCCGATTATCTCAAGCAATTTTTAGATTTTGCAGCTGCAGATGAAGGCCCTGCTAGATTTGTCAGATTAGGCAGAGCATCTAGAGGCAAAGTGTCTGCAATCTTACATAAGATTGATAATGATCCCAGATATGAACTGTTCTTTTCTACTCATGCATCAAGAGGCCAACTATTCGAAGAGCGAAACCCAATAGAGATTCACCGACTTCGAACTCAGATTAAAGATTTATTAATTGAGGAGATGCTTGGTGTAGATATCAAAGAATATGACCCAAGAGATCTTCAAAAAAGAGAAGTTGACAAATATTTAGAACAAAATTTGAATGATTTAGCCAGGTTTCAATCTGATGAAGAATTTTTAGATCTATTTGAAGGTTTTGATCTCGGAGATCAAAAGATTTATGAACAGGGGCAGCTGCAACGTAAGCTGGCAAGGTTTAATAGGGCAAAAGAGATTGATCAGCAAATACATGGGAGTTTAAATAGTTTAAATTTAACGCCAGAAGAGAAAGCAGACTACCAGCTTTATAAGAAAGGAAAATTGCTTACAAAATATGAGGATAGGCTTATTAAAGCAATCAGGATTAGAGAATTGCTTGATGCTGGCAAAGATCCCGACGATTTGAAAGAGTTAAAAGGGGAAGATCAAGGGTTATATGAACTTTATCAGGAAACTAAAAATGCTGTGGATCTGGCTCTTGAGTTGTATGGTGTAACAGGTGAAAAATCAAAAAGATCGGGAGGGATTTTGTTGGTTGATAAAAGAGATGAACGAGATAATAAGATTGCAGATTATCTCCCAATTAGTTGGGCAGAAAAGTTTGTTCATTTTGCGGAAAATTGGACCAAGGCTACATATGGACTTTCAACAGATGAATCAGGAGACCAATTAGATCCTAAGGTTCAAGCTAAACTACAAAAAGAAAAAAGAAGAGTAGTTAAAGGTTTATCAGCTGCTGAAATGAAAAACAGAGTAGCACAAGCCAGAAGAATGTCTATCTGGGCTTTAAAAGCCTATGGGTTTGGGGCTAAGCTTTATGATTTTACTTTACTTCGTGATGGTGAGCCTGTAGATCCTAATACATTAGGTTATGATGAAGATGGTGTAGATGAAAGTAGAGATAATGATGTAGATAAATATAGATATGCGGTTCCAGAAAACCCAAGAATCCTAGGTTATAACACAAAAGGTGACGAGGTAATTTTGGCCTTTGATAATAATGGTAAACCAGTAACTTTAGAATATGATGAAAAGCATCGTCCAACTGGCCGTCTTGTACCGCTAGAGTATGGTGAAGACGGAAAAGCTGTTATATATGATAAAAAAATTGGTGAAGAAAATCGTCAACTCATTAAATTTGACAACCTTGATGTAAATACTAAAGCAGACCCAATGATGCTTAAGGTTCCAAGACTAAGCCGCATAGACGGAAAAGTAAATAGACCGGAAGTATTTGGATACACAAATGGAGTTGTAATTAGCAGATCCTATGGTAAGCCTATTACTGAACAAGTAGACTTAGTAGAAGTAGATTTTCAAAGAGCTACTCATCATGTTTATTCCCGCTGGACAGGTCATCCTTATTGGGGCTATCAGGAAGAAGATACTGGTCTTATTCTAACAACCGAAGCTTTTGAAGCTGCCAAAAGGATCAGAAATGGTCAGTCCAGACCAGAAGATGAAGAGCCCCATGCCACCCAGCTACTAATTGTAGATCCTACTTTGCAACGAGTAGGACATTTTAAAAATAAAGAAAGCAGAGAGGATAAAATTATTCTGGCTGCGGTGGAAGAGTCATACCAGGGCCATTGGAGAATTAGAGATGAGTTGCAGCAAGCATTCTTGCCTGATGGTCCGGATGTTGAGAGTGCCCGTACAGCCTATGTTTTGCAGGATGACGGTGGTTCCATAAAGGAGTGGGAGCATATGAGCTTTGAGGCTTCCAGGTGGCCGCTAATGAAGCTTAGAAGAGCCAGATCCATTGCCGCATTATTACCTTTACATTTTGCCCCAATGTCAGAAGTCTGGGGAGCAGGCGGAGTTCTTAATACCCTCAGGATGTTTGGTTATTCAGAATATAAGATGGTAGGCTTGTTTGCTTTACAAAAATGGATTGCCCAAACAAAAGGTGCCCAGGATGTATATGAATCTATTACTGGTTGGGTTAGTGAACAGGAAAAAAGAAGCAGGGAAGGATATGGTGAAAAGCCCAATAATGATGCTGATTCATTGCAAAGATGGTTTAACAGGATAAATACAATTTTAGTAAATATTAAAGACAAAACTATAGTACATCCAACCTCAGAACATGTAGACAATGAATTTGTCAATGCTGTCAGAGAATCTATGGGAAGACCTGAGGTTACTCAACAAAGAATAAGGGTATTTGAAACTGATATGAGAGGAGAGCGAGCACCTTTATGGCTGGAGGGGATTGATATTTACGAAAGAGATCTTGATGGAGGTATAAAAATTGAAAAAGGCGAGAGGGCTTATAACGGAAAAATTGATTCGAACCGAGATTCAGGTTCATCTAGACATAGCGGTACAATTTGGTTTTGGAGGATGGTAAAATGGCAAAAGAGTGAGGGGGAAAACTTATATCCCACTGAAGCAATGTACTATTCATTAATGGATCAGCCTACGATTGCTTCTATGAGAATGGCAAGAATTATAGATAAAGGCCAGCCTACAAATTATTTTGAAAAAAAGAAACTAGTAAGCAGGTGGAGATGGTTATTAGGTAAAATAGTCCGTTAGTCTATTTTAGACTACATCTTCAGGAGGAGTTCCTTCTGGCGGTTTTGGTTTACGATTAAATAATCTACCTATAGTTTTTTGCCATGGTTGACTGTAAATTACTCGGCTTATACCACCCTGTGTTGGTCCTGGCATCCCAGCTTCAGATGCTCGTGTTTCTCTCCATCTTGATGAAATTATCCTACTGTTTGGATCTTTCGGATTTTCGCGGGTAATTTCAGCTACACGTCCTGGCTGATCCCTCAAATTTCCAAATCTTTCAGCAAATCCGCCCATACCTTTATTAAATTGATCAGAATAGCCTCTGCCGCCACCAATCATGGCTCCAACTCCTTGTCCTAACATCTGCCCGGCCTGGCTGGGTCTTCCTACTGTTTTGCTGATTACATCTGGTATTGTGGGTGTTGCAAGCAGGGCAGCAAAAGCTAAAAGTACCCTGACAAAATCAAGATTAATACCCCCAAACAGTGGGAAAGCAGCACTTGCACCGAGTTTTATAGGACTGGTTGAGATATCTTGAGCTGAAACTGATGCAGGAAAGCTTTGATTAAATGTTGTTTTTGGTGGAGGTAGCTGAACTGGACCAAAGTTCCGTCCCAGTAAATAGGCAGCAAAATAAAACATAACTAAAACTGCCGGGAATGCCAAGACACTGCTTAACAAATTTAATACCCAATTTGTGGCAATTCCTTGTCTTCCAGGTAAAGCTGAAGCCAGAAAATGAAATGGGGCTGTTACTACCAGAAAAATGATCATTAAATAGCTGTTAAGAAGCTTTAAAAGTAGCCTAAACATTGTATAAATTAAAATTGCCATGGCAGTAAAACTTAAAGCCAAGCCAACCATGGCAGTTGGATTATAAAGAGTGTATCCTCCTACAAGAGTACCTCCGATTAATTGGCCAATTCCTCCGGCCAATCCGGCAAATGGTAGAATAAATTGAGCTGCCAGTAAACCTGCAAGCATTGTTAAAACTCTTTGTGGGTTTGAAACTAAATCACCATTATCCAAATAGCTCCAAATGGAAGAAAGAGCAGTTGCAGCATTATCTTTATCCATTATTCCTGCGTACCTGCTGAATATGCTTAAAATATTTTCATTACTTAATGATTTAAGTAGATTTGTATTATTATTGTAGTCGCCGTTAACTGCAGAGAAATAATATCCAACTAAATTTGTTCCTACAAAAGCTGCATCAGAAACCAGCCCTGCTAAAAAGTAGCTAAAAGTAATTAATATTAAACCCAACACAAGCCCGGGTAAAGAAGATTGTGCAGTAATAACTGTTTGAGGGTTTAACCTTTGTCTAAACATTACCATTAAACCAATTACAACAAAGATAATAATCATTACAACGTAAGCAATATTTCTGCTGACTTGCCATAAATTTAAAATTGGATCCAAAACTGCTGCTCCGGAGCCTACTACTTGAGCATGAGCCTGTTTTATAATTCCCAAGTTTTCTCCTACAGAAGCAAGATATACAGTGGTTTTTACAGGACGATTATTATACAAGGATCCAATTAAAGAGCCAGCCATACCTAATGCTCCTCCAGATAAATTTGTCTGAGATAGTACAGGTATAGCTTGGATTAAGCCTTGGGAATTTTGACTGAATTGATATGATAAACATGGTTGTCCGATCACAGAAGAACCAATTCCTAAACAACTAAAAGTATGGAATGTGTTGCTTAATATAAGGTCTGTAAAAATAGGGGAAGTAGGGGAGACATTGGAGGGTATAGGGGTAGTTTGGGCAAAGGTGGGAGAAACCAGGGTAACCAGTAACAAGTAACTAGTTACAAATAAAGCAACAATGCGGGCAAACATATCTTAAGAGTAAACCAAACAAGTTATCTTTTCAACTACTTAACTAAAGACTGAATATTAAACGTGGTTACATCTACTCCTGTGAATGCTTTTATAATCTGCAGTACCAACCAGGCAACTGCCATAAAAATTATCCCTAAAAGAGCCCAGGTAACTGTTTGATGGGCTTGCTGGATGTTTTTTTGCTCTCCCCCTGACATTAAATATTTAAACCCGGCCCAGACTAGCATCACCAAAAGTACAATAAATCCTAAACCTACAATCACTGAAATTACATTTTGAAAAAGGTCTTCAATTTGTATAAGTCCTGCAGGGCAATCTCCTGGGATGTTTTTATCACAAGCTGCATAAACTGTGGAGATAAGAAATTTAAGCATACTTTAACACTAAGACAAAGATGATTGCTTTGCAATATTTACTTTACTGAGGGGAAGGAATCTTAATCTGAAAGTCAGGAAAGCCCAAAAATTGTGCAGCCACTTTAGCCAAAGCAAAAGCCACAGCCAAAACAGCCAAGCCGATTAAAGCATTAATAATCCTATTCCTGGCCTTACCAACAGCTTCTTTATCCCCGCCAGATGTAATCCACTCAAATGCTCCCCAAATAAGCATTATCAAAACTAGAATTACTGCAGCACTAAAAGCTAAAGTTAATACATTAGTTATAAAATTCCCCAAATCTTTATAGCCTTGTGGGGGAGGAGAAACAGTTATTGTGGTATCTGCAAGTAATCTCATTATTTTAACTATACATACTTTAAAACTTACTTGTCAAGTTTCATTTTTGCCCTACAAAAAACTTAAAACCGCTGAATTGTCCAATTACCTGTATTACTGCAAAAGCCATTGCAAATAAAATAATTCCAATCAGGGCATTAATGATTTTATTCCTGGCAGACTCCAGCTTTTCTTTTTGGCCCTCTGAGGTAATCCAATCATAAGCTCCCCAAAGCAGCATAAAAATTAACACCACAGCTGCCAGGCCGTAAAACAACTGTATTAAATTTGATAAAAGGCTGCTTATCCCCTCACTTCCGCTGGGATTTTTATTTACAAAAGGCGCTATAGCAGGAGGAGGGGAAATTTTTCCAAAAGTGTCTTCAACTTTATCAGCAATTAATCTAATCATTTTTTAAATATATTAACCACTCCAACAGCACCTTCGCCAAAAAAACCGGTCAATACATATTGTATCACCAAAAATGCCAGCATCAGCAGTATAAAACCAATAAAAGCATGGGTAATCATTTGCCTGCCTTTTTCTACCTCTTCCTTATTTCCACCTGCCCTAAGGTATTGGAATGCTCCCAGTAGAAAATAAAATATTACCAGGAATGCAGCAGCAGAAAAGATAAAAGGTACCAGCTTGGAAGTGCCTTCTCCTAAAGAAGTAATATTCCCAAAGCCAAAATAATCACTAATCTTTACCTCAGCAATTAAAGTTAAAATGGTAATCCTCCTTTTCCAGGTGAAAATACCTCTCCTGTCAGTTTGGCTATAAGGAATGCAGAAAAGATTACTACCAGCCCAATCAAAGCCCATTTAATCCTTTCCCTGGCCTTGGCCAAACCTTCCTTATTGCCTGAGGCCAAAATATACTGGAATGCTCCCCAAACCAACCAGTAAAAGGTAAAAAAGATAGCCACATACAAAGCTATATTTAATAAAGGTGATATCAGGGAAGCTAAATTTGAGTTAGGCCCGCTAAACTGCGGGTTTAACCCAGGAGGGTTAGGGATAGGGGACGTCTGTCCAGGTAATGTTAGAGTGAGTTTATTCATGTTATCTACCAAATCCCGGTAACTTTAAAATATCAAATCCAATAATCTGCAAAAGCAGTACTGCAAAGATTACAAACAACAATCCTATTATAGCGCTTTGGAACCTGTCCCTTCCACCTTGCAGCGTTTCCGGGTTGCCCGCAGAGGTCAGCATGCGGAAAGCCCCTAAAAGCATCATTAAAAATGCCAGCCCTCCGCTAATTGCTAAAATAAATTTGAAACCAGTTTGAATAAATTCAAGAGGTTTAGTAGGGACACAGCCTATTGCAGTATTGATCGCAGGTCGATCAGGCAAACTGCATCTTTGATCTCCTTCAGAGGTTGTGCACTTGCCTGTTCTGAAGTCTTCAGAACTACAGCCAGGTTTTAATTTGGCTGCTTCTTCCGGATTTATCTGGCCACCCTCAGCACTTCCTCGGGTAGCAGAGAAAAAAACTACAATTGGGCATTGTAATTGGGCAGGTTTATCCATACACCCAGCACCACCGAATCCGCACCTATTTTTAACTTTAACCGTATATGTTCCTGTAGGAAATTTACCAAGATTAAAATCAGTACCATCACTTGAGGAATAAATAAATTTTTGTTGATCGTTGATATATATATCATATCCACCATCTCCGAGATCAGGAGTACCTTTATTACTAGTTTTAAGGTTTTCTATTTTGAGAGTAACATCTGTGTCTGGATTAATAGGTTTAGTAGGTATAGAAAGGGTACAGGAAGTTTGAGAAGGGGTTTCATCAATAGGGAAACTTTTATTACAAATTGCTGAATTTTGTTGCTGGGGTTGATTAGGCAATATTAATCCCACTGTATAATTTCCTGCCAACCATCCTGTACCAGTGAATTTTGGGAATTCTACTGAACCGCTTCCACCACTAAAGTCCATATCTTTGGCACTTTTTACTCCAGCACTATTAGGGGTAGTTAAAATCATTTTATATTTTCCACTTACTAACTCATTTGACTTAACAGTTACCACAAGACCGTTCATATTTTGGTTTGGAGTTGGGGGAGCAAAGGAAAAATCACAGTTTGTTGCAAATACTTTGCTGGGAAGTAAAAACAAAAGGAATATAAAATATATTACTATTTTTTTAACTTTGGACATTAAGATTAGCTTTAGATTGAAAATCGCAAGCTTATCTTAAGCTTAGCACAAATATGGATTATGGTAAAATTTTGAGATAATGTTTGCCCAACTTTGCTTATTTTGCTATAATCTGCTATAATCTGCTATAGTTAAATTAATCTATGATTAAAAACCGCAAATTTGAAAGAAGGTTAACCCAGCTCCCTCCTAAAATATTTCTAAAAATAGCTCAGATTGATGAGCTAAAAGGCCAGTGGACTGCAGGATCCAATCTAAACCCCCAACTTTTAGGCAGGCTGAAAAGATCAGTTTTAATTACCTCAACCGGTGCATCAACCAGGATTGAAGGCGCCAGGCTTTCAGATGAGGATGTTAATAGATTAATGCAAGGTATAGCTATACAAAAATTTGCAGATAGGGAAGAACAGGAAGTTCAGGGTTATTTTGAACTACTTCAGGTAATCTTTGATTCTTGGCAACACATCAGGTTTAGTGAAAATACTATTAAACATTTGCACCAAGAGCTTTTAAAGTATGTAGAAAAGGATAAAGAACATAGAGGTAAATATAAAAGTGCTGACAATAAGCTAAGCTTGCGATCTAACGATCTTAAAGTTGAAATGGTTGATGAAATAGGCAGGAGAATTGGAGTAATATTTGATACTACTCCTGCCTATTTAACTCCTAAACAAATGCAGGAGCTGGTTGAATGGACAAAATATGCCCTGGATGCTAAATTATCCCACTCATTAATTATCATAGGCAACTTTTTAGTAGAGTTTTTAAATATTCACCCCTTCAAAGATGGGAACGGAAGGATATCCAGAATTTTAGCTAATTTACTTCTTCTTCAAGCAGGTTATTTATACATGCCTTATGTTTCTCATGAGAAGCTGATTGAGGATCAGAAACCAAATTACTACCTTGCATTAAGAAAGAGTCAAAAAACCTTCAAAAAGGGAATCGTAAATATTGGTTTATGGTTGGAATTCTTTTTAGATATAATTTTTGCTCAATCTCAAGAGGCTATCAGCCTAATTTCCGGAGAGAATATTGAAGATATATTATCTAGCAAACAGCTGGCTATTTGGCAATACCTGCAAAGTGTTGATGAAGCTACAAACCAGCAAATAACTAAGGCAACCAGGGTAGCATATGCCACTGTAAGGCAGGCGCTTTCAAAACTACTTGAACTTAAGAAAATTAAGAGAATAGGTATGGGAAGAAGTTCCCGTTATCGCAAAACTTAAAAAATGGTAAAATTTTAAGATCATGCCCCGATTCCTTATTACTTTTCTACTTGTTACTTGTATCTTGTTATTTGTTACTTTCCCAGTCCATGCTGATGAACTGGATGATATACAAAACCAAATAAAAGAGCTAAATCAAGCCAGAGAACTTTCTATCAAAGCCACCAAGCCCCTTGAAGGGCAACTCGATTCTTTAAAAAGGCAACTCTCTCAAATCCAATCCAGTTTAGATAATATTTCTGCCAGCATTAAACTTAAGCAAAAAGAGCTGGATTTAAGGGAAGAAAAGCTGGTAGTTCAGCAGTCCCTTTTGGAAAAGCGGGTCAGACAATACTATATCAGGTCTTATTTAACCAATCCTTTAATTGTGATTTTATCCTCCATAAACTCAGGAGATTTGTTCAGGGAGCTCTCATATTCCCAGTCTGTAACTAAAGAGGATAAACAGGTTATTAGCTCAATTACCGGCGATATAGAGGATTTGCTGATCCAAAAAGAAAAACTGGAAAAAGATAAAATCAGGCTGGCAGCAATACAGGCAGAAGTAGATAAAAATGCGACATTCTTGGGAGGGGAAGTTAAAAAAGCCAAGGCTTATCAAGCTCAGCTATCCTCACAGATTGCCCAACTTTCCGCCAGACAGCAAGCCATTATAGCCTCCCGTCAGGCAGCTTTAAACTTACCTACATCTTTAGGTGCAGGACCGCTATTTTGCAGCGATGACAGGAAGTTAGACCCTGGTTTCCGGCCTGCTTTTGCCTTTTTTACCTATGGAATTCCACACCGGGTAGGGATGAACCAATACGGAGCTTTTGGCAGGGCTCAAGCAGGCCAGTCGCATGAAGATATTTTAAAAGCATATTTTCAAAGCTTTAACTTTGAGCAAAGGCCAAATATTAATCTTAATGTTTCCGGTTTTGGGTCTGTAAGTTTGGAAACTTATCTGCTGGGAATCTATGAAATGCCTGGGGATTGGCCAATTGAGGCTTTGAAAGCTCAAGCAATAGCTGCCAGATCTTATGCTCTAGCTTATACCAATAACGGAGCAAATGAGATTTGTACTACTCAACAATGTCAGGTCTACAAAGGCGGTAATAAAGGAGGAAATTGGGAAAGAGCAGTTAATGAAACTAATGGGAAGACTATGGTTTCTGGAGGTAGTGCAGTTAAAGCCTGGTATTCCTCAACTGATGGAGGATTTACCTTTTCCTCAGGAGATGTTTGGGGATCTGGTACTTCTTTTACCAAAAGAACCAGGGATGTCAGCGGGGATGTCAGCAGTTTTTCCGACCTTGCCTCTAAATCATATGATAAGGATTCACCCTGTTTTTATGCAGCTCAGGGCTTTAGGTCTGAGTATGCCAAGTCTGCCTGGCTAAAATCTGAAGAGATTGCTGATATTGCCAATGTGATAATGCTGGAAAAAATTGACAGTGGGGTTAACTCACATATTTATCAGCCTGATAAACCAAATCCTGAAGGAGGAGAAACCTGGAATCAAGACCGGGTGAAACAGGAGTTAAGAAACAGAGGAAAGACACCGCTTAGCAGTGTTTCCTCTGTTTCAGTATCAGCTGATTTTGGTTCAGGTCAAACTACCTCAATTACCATCTCAGGAGATGGTGGGAGTCAAACTTTCAATGGGGGAGAATTTAAGAGTTTTTTCAACCTAAGAGCTCCTGCTAATTTACAAATAGTTGGTCCATTATTCAATATTGAGCAGAAGTGATATACTTTGCCTAATGTTTCCATCATATATCCAAAATCCCCAAAACTGCGCTTTTGAAGGCCAGGATCCCAGTGAAAAAATCTTGCTTCTATTGCGGGCTCATCCAATCACTAATATCCCCTGGATAATTCTGGCAATAATTGTATTTTTAATTCCTTTTTTTGCCCAAAAAGTAACCCTATTTCTTGGATTTAATTTAAACTCCCTGCCACCTACTTTTTTACTGGTTTTTTTAATTATTGATTACCTGCTGGTTTTAATAATTGCATATGAGGGTTTTTTATACTGGTATTTTAATGTTACCCTGATTACCAGTGAAAAAATTGTAGACATTAATTTTGAGTCTTTGCTTTACAAAGGAGTTGATTTGGCTCCTTTGTCTAAAGTTGAAGAGGCTGATTCTACAACAGCCGGTATTATTGGTACATTTTTTGATTATGGTAATGTGCAGGTTCAAACAGCCGGGGCCAGAGTGGCTATTGAAATGAAGAGGGTACCGCATGCTGCCAGGGTGGCTGATTTAGTTTTGGATTTGGCAAAAATACCGCACGAGCATCCAGGAGGATAAATGCAAATAACAACAGACATTTTAAATAACAGCTACATAATCTTTTTTATGAAAAGTGCTATTTTGATTCTTTTGATACTTTACGCTATATTTGCCTTAATTATAGTAAGACAAGTAAGTTTAATGAGCAAGACCTTAATTACAGGCATAGCCAGGGTGATTAAAATCTTTGCTCTTTTTCATGCTTTTTTTGCTTTAGGGCTAATTTTCCTGGCACTCATGATACTTTAGTATGAAATTAAAAGTAGCTCAAGTAATTGGATTAAATACAGATCAAAAAGCTGCCCAGGTAATCTCTACTATTCAGGATGGTAATGCTTTTTTTGCAGTTTTAGAGCTTTCTTGTGATGATGCTTTTACTAAAGGAAGGCAAGCCTTATCAGAGCTTTCTGATTATTACTTTGATTTTGAAGCCTCTCCTTCAGAAAAGCTTACTCAAACCTTTGCTGAAGCGGAAAAAAAATTCGGAACAGATGATTTCTCCTTATTTTTATCATCAGTTTCAGGAAAGATCTTATACATAATAAGTAAAGGTATGGTGGCTGCTTATTTAAAAAGAGTAGATAAGCTGTCTTCTCTTTTGTCTTCCTCTTCACCACAGCTTATTTCAGGATTTTTAGAAGAAGAAGATAGGTTGCTGTTTGCTACTAAATCTTTGGTTGATTTTTTGGATGAAGATTTATCCAAAGCTATGCAGATTCAAACTGATGCATTTGAAGATGAAATTACAGCCAGGTTGGGGACAGCTACCTTACAGAAAGATGGGGTAGCAGGACTAATCGTTGAGGTCGAGAAAACTCAGCAAGAGGAGGTTATACCAAATATTACAGATGAGGAAGAAGATCAGCCTCAGGAGTATCCGGAGGCGTTTGGTTCTGCATCAAAATTAATTCTTATTAAAGAAGTCATACATAAAGCATTTAAAAAATTGCTCTTTTTAAGAACATATTTTCCTAAATCCAACAGAGGCAGGCTAATTTTAGCTGTTGTATTGATTGTAATTTTAACCGGAGGAGCAGGATATAAATATAAAACATCTAAGGATAAACAAAAAGATGCTCAGTTTAGTAAGTTTCTTTCCTCTGCTAAAGATGATTTCAATGCTGCTAAATCTTTATCTACCCTGAGTCCTGCTGATGCCAAACTTAAGTTGGATTCTGCCAAAGATGAAATAAATAAAGCCTTAGCGCTAAAAGCTAAGAATACTGAAGGCTTGGATCTAAAAAAGCAGATAGAAGAAAATGAAGGCTCTATTTTGCAACAGGTTTCTATTTCACAGTTTCCTTTATTTTTAGATATGGATCTGGTTAAGAAAAATTTCAGGGCAGAAAAATTAAGTATGTCTTCAGGAAAATTATTACTGATGGATCCGGCTGTTAAAACTTTAGTTGCTGTGGATATAAGCAAAAAAAGTAACCAGATTTTGGCAGGAGATGAGCAACTGGGAGACGGGAAAAGCTTTTCTCTAAATGGAGGGATGGCTTTTGTTTACTCAAAAGAGAAAGGAGTTTTAAGGATTGATACCACCAAACAGAGTCTGACTTCGTCAGAACAAAAACTGACAACTGTTGCAAAAGCTGACTCTGATTTAGGCCAAATTGCTGATATTTATGCATTTGCCGGAAATGTTTACTTGTTGGATACAGGGAAAAATAAAATTTGGAAATACCTGCCAACTTCAGACTCATATTCTGATAAAAGAGAGTATCTGACATCTGATACAGGGGGCGGCTCCGCCACTAAGGTGGATCTTTCAAATTCTTTGAGAATGCAGATTGAATCATCAGTATATATTTTAAAGCAGGGAGGAGAGATTGTAAGATTTACCAGAGGGGTTAAAGACAATTTTTCTATAGGCGGTTTAGATAAAGGAGTAAAAGATCCAAAAAGTTTTTTTGTCTCATCTGATACTGATAATTTATATTTGCTTGATTCCGGAAATTCCAGGTTATTAATACTTACTAAGACAGGTGGCTATAAAGGAACAATAAGCGGAGATAAATTTGGCTCTGCTTCTGATTTGGTGGTGGATGAACAAGGCAAGAAAGTCTATCTATTGGATGGATCAAAGATTTATACTGTAGACTTAAAGTGAAAATTGTTAACAAAAAAGCCCTTCATAATTATCATATCCTGGAAAATATAGAATCTGGGATAGTTTTATCAGGCTCTGAAGTTAAATCTATAAAAAGTGGGCATATAGAGCTGTCCGGTGCATATGTAAAAATATTAGGGACTGAAGCTTTTTTGGTAAATGCCTTAATCCCGGAGTATCAGCCAGGCAGTAGTGAACGAAGTTCTTCTACGAATAAAGAATATGATCCTCAAAGATCAAGAAAACTGCTTTTGCACAGGAGTCAAATTAACTCCCTGATTGGTAAAAATGCCCAAAAAGGTATGAACTTAATACCTGTTTCAATTTATGAAAAAAACAACAGGCTTAAGCTGGAAATAGGAATAGGCAGACCTAAAAAGGAGTTTGATAAACGTGATGTTATCAAAAAAAGAGATCAAATCAGAAGAATTGAACAAGAACTCCGTGGGAAAGAGTGAGATATGGTGGAGATGGGCGGATTCGCACCGCCGTCCAAAATTGTTTCTATAAAAACTTCTACAAGCTTAGCTAATTAATTTTTGTTCATTAGTTGTAACCAATTAGCAGGAAAACTAATGAATGACCAAACTTTCTTTTGTTAATACTGATCGATCAGAATTGTATTAACAGCATCCTGACTTTGTACATACCTTAGTATCCCATCAGAAAGAGGATATAATCTAAAGTAGCTTTAAGCTCTAGCTACGTTTAAAGCAGCTGCTGGAGCAAATAAACCAACCATTTGGTTGGCTATTGCTTCGGCGTCAGCCTTCAAGCGAGCGGCGATATCTTTGCCGTTTGTGTTTTGAGACAATATTTAACGAATAATGTTTCCTATTCGGCTTGCAGTTTTTAAAGAGCAATCCTGTCGATGCTATGCATCCCCAGATATTTATATTATCATAGTCTGAGCTCAAAAGCAAATATTTGGTACTTGCAAACGCATAAGATTCTTCGTTACGCTCAGGATGACATGAATGTTATTTTAGACCTTCTTTTTCCCAAAAAATGTGTTGGTTGCAAAAAGGTTGGAGGATATTTTTGTAAAGATTGTATTAGTAATATTTTACAAACAGATTTAGTTTGCCCAAAATGCGAAAGGCAAGCTGTGGGAGGTCAGACCCACCCTATTTGCGCAAGAAAGTTTGGTTTAGATGGACTTTGGAGTTTGGGACTATATGATTATCCGCTAAAAAGGGCAATTCAAACCTTAAAATATAAAAAAATCCCTGAATTGGCTGAAATTTTAGTAAATATAACTTTGGAATATTGGGTAAAATATCAGCCTTTTGTATTAGACCAGATAAAAAAGAGCAAAGGTAAAGGTTGGGTGATAATTCCTGTCCCTCTACATTGGTGGAGGCAAAATGACAGGGGTTTTAACCAGTCATCTTTGATTGGACAATCTTTATCCAAAAAATTAGGTTTAGCTTACTCTGAAGGCCTAAAACGCATCCGCTACACTAAACCCCAGGTAAAATTAAAAGGTAAGGATAGACAACATAATATTTCAGATGCTTTTGCGCTTTCCCCTAACTACCAACTACAAACTACTCGCTATATACTGCTTATCGATGATGTCTGGACCACTGGCTCTACTTTAAGAGAATGTTGCTACATCTTAAAAAGAAATGGTGCTAAATCAGTTTGGGCATTAACTTTAGCTAGATGATAGCCTCTAATTCTGCTACAATTAGCCAGTGTGGTGGGTTGTCCGAGTGGTTTAAGGAGACGGTTCGCTAAACCGTTGGCAGAAATGTCACACAGGTTCGAATCCTGTACCCACCGCCTAAGGAGAGGTCGCATAGTGGCCTAGTGCGGAAGTCTTGAAAACTTCTGTTGACGCAAGTCGACCGTGAGTTCGAATCTCACCCTCTCCGCACTTTACATATAAACTGTTTAAAGTTAAACTTAAACTCAAATGCCCAAAGAAGAAAAATTAAAATCAGCTCCTGATGAAGTTTTTACTCCTAAGATTAATGAAGCAGGAGAAGTAATGACCTTACTTTCTTGGGAAGCCCCATCCCGCCCGTTCAGAAAAAAAGACAGATCATATTACACCACCATAGCTGTTTTAGTAGCTCTTTTGATGTTAATTACTTTTTTAATGAGGGAGTTTTTACTAATGGGTACACTTTTGGCTTTGGCTTTTGTTAGTTATGTTTTAGCCTTTGTGCCTCCTCATGATATAAAATACAGAATTTCTACTCAGGGAATCACTATAGGAGAAGATTTTTACTTTTGGCATTTTTTGGATGCTTTTTGGTTTAAAGAAAAAGATAAACACAGGATTTTGATTATTCAAACCAGGTTTAGGTTTCCTGGCCAGTTAATGTTGGTGCTGGGGGATCAGGATGAGGAAAAAGTCAAAAAAATTGTGGCCAGATTTTTGCCCTTTGTGGAAGTGCCATATAAATCCTGGATGGAAAAATGGTCAGAATCTCTTCAAAAACATTTCCCGCTGGAAAATATAAGTAGATAACTATTTCGTCATTGCGAGTCGCCGAAGGCGACGTGGCAATCTTAATAATGTTAAAATACCCATACTGCGCCCGTAGTTCAATGGATAGAACACCAGATTGCGGATCTGGCGGTTGTGGGTTCGACCCCCGCCGGGCGCACCAGGGAGGCGTGTCCGAGTGGTTTAAGGAGACAGTTTCGAAAACTGTTGGCTCGTAAGGGCCCATAGGTTCGAATCCTATCGCCTCCGCAAAAAGCAGGTTCGGCAATTTGCGGAGCAAATTGGGTGTATTATCCTGCACCCTCCGCATTTTTAATTACTTCTTATCTTTTAGATAATCTGGAGGGTATTGTTTGTGTTTGGCCAAGTAGCGTACAGTTTGTACTGTCTCAATAACATCATTAAAACATCCCTTTATACTTGATACACCAACCTTTCCCATGAGGAAAAACCCAGGCATATTTAGTGACCAATAAGGTATCATATGCGGGTCAAAGAGAAATTTATTCCAGTCATGACTATACATCCCTCCAAAGTCTGGTCCTCCTAGGATATAGGCTAAAGTTTGAGCATACTCACCTGCAAAATGCAGACCAACAAGTCCAGCAGTTATCATATGCACCCGATCTCTTTGGGATTCAGCTAAACTGAGAGCTTTGCCTGAGAAAAAATATTCTTTGGCATTTCCTATAGCCCCTTTAAAAATAGGATAAGCAAAGGGAAGAGTTGTAATTAAAGTTATCAGATAGTGTGGTGATACCAGATCAGTTTGGTATAGAATTTCTGTTGCAACCTTTAACACAGCAAAACCTCCTACTCCACCATAAGTTAACATGGTGTTTCTATTCATCATTGGGTCTAAGGATGAAGCTACCTTCTCCGGAATTTTTCTTGCTCTTTCAACTAATCTATCTGGAAACATAATTTAATAATCTATTTAGGCAGAAGATGAAGCAGGTAAATTACTTTATCATAAAAAAAAGTCATTGACAAGCTGTAAGGATTCTGTAATAATTATTACATATGACACAGTTAATTACTAACGAAGATTTTACCAGTATCCAAAAAGCCCAGGCAGGTTTGACTAAAGTGTTTAAAAAAGCAGAAAAAGATGGAAAATTTGTCAGGGTTATGCGTAATAGCGAACCTGTAGGGTTTTTAGTTCCTGTTAATGTTTGGGAGACTTTAATAGAGGATTTAGAGGCAATGTCTTCTGAAAATTATTTAAAAAGAATTGCCAAATCAAGAGCAGATAAGATACGATATTCTTCAGCCCAAGTTAAAAAAATGCTTGAGATAGACTAAATGTTTGATTATCAATTTACTAAAACTTCTCTTAAAAGATTTAAAAAATTACCAAAAGATATACAAATAAGAATTATTGGAAAATTAGACTATTTTTGTAGCCGAGAGGATCCAATAGGTTTTGCAGAACCGCTGACAAGAAGTAATCTTGGAGAATATAGATTTAGAATAGGAGATTATAGAGTATCATTTGATGTGGAGGATGAAATTTTGGTAATCCATGATGTTGACAATAGAAAGGATATTTACAGATGAAAAGAGAATTTTCAGCTGGTGGAATAGTTTTTAAAAATGGCCAGGTTTTAGTTACCCAACATTCCCAAAATAAACATTGGAGTTTTCCTAAAGGTTTAATTGATCCGGGTCAAACAATAGAAGAAGCAGCTGTAAGGGAAGTTAGGGAAGAAGGAGGAGTAGTTGCTGAAATTATTGGTAAAGTTGGTTATAACAAGTATGTATACACATTTGAAGAAGAAAAAATATTTAAAGTAGTGACTTATTTTTTAATGAAATATATATCCGGAGATCCAAAAGATCATGATTGGGAAGTATCAGAAGCAGGATGGTATTCTCCTGAGGATGCCCTAAAACAACTTAGTTTTTCAAAGGATAAAGAACTGCTCAAAAAAGCTCTGGAATTACTTACAAAAGTCTGAATTGACCTGTTGCTGCAGTTGGATAGGTATCCATACGATGTTGTGCCTTTATATTATCTACAATACTTCTGTATTTTTTGGCTATAGATGGGGTTACTGAACCTGCACTTTCTAGTGCTAGACCATCTCCTCTTGGAATATATAATGGACGAACTAAAAATGGGATAGAATCTCTTAATATAATAAAAGACTCATTAGGATTCCATTCTTGAGGGCGAATTTCAACCCTCTTGGATTCAGAGGGAGGAGCAGAACTGACAGATCGGATCATCATCTCGTTATATTTTAATTTTCTTTGCCATGTATCATCCCATGCAGTTAAACGTTGATTAAGCTTAAGAAAAATGTCCGAAAATAAAGGTAATATCAAGGCATAACCTAGTAATACAACTGACCTTTTATGCCAATCAATAGACGGTTCGACAGTGTCTAATAATATGTTACAGTCCTTGCGGATATCTCTCCATACCTCTGGGGAATTAAAATAGCTTTCTGGGTAAGTTATTCCCTCTAATCTTGCAGTCATAATGGCCTTAATCTATCATAAGATAAGATTATTTGCAAATATTTATGAAGATACCAATAAACCAGTTTGTTTCTAGAGGTGGTATTAAACTCCAAGCAGCGATTGAAAATTGGAAATTGAGGATTGAAAACTTAACTTGTTTAGACGTTGGATCATCAACAGGCGGATTTGTGGATTGTTTACTCCAAAATGGAGCAGCAAAAGTGTACTCAGTTGATACCGCTTACGGAGAATTGGCCTGGAAACTGCGCAATGATCCCAGGGTAGTAGTCATGGAGCGAACAAATATCCTCCATTTGGAAAATCTTCCTGAAGAGGTGGACTTAATAACTATTGATGCAGGTTGGACAAAATTAGGGTTGGTTTTACCAGTTGTGCAAAAGTTTTTGAAATTAGATGGATTCATAATTGCTTTATTAAAACCTCATTATGAAGCAGGACAAAAGATTTTAGTTAAAGGAGTTGTCCCAAAGAATTTAGTAGATGAGATTAAAGATAGGACTATTAAAAATATTGAAAATTTAGGTTTTAAAGTAGAAACAGTCATGGATTCACCACTCTTAGGTGGAGGTGGCAATAAAGAGTATCTACTTCAACTTACTGTTTAAGCGGAGAGGGAGGGATTTGAACCCTCGATACCCTTGCAGGTATACGACATTTCCAATGTCGCGCACTAGGCCACTATGCGACCTCTCCAAGCAGCCTAAATTTTAACAGAAAGAGAGATCCTTCGCTACGCTCAGGATGACAAGGGGTAAGCCTTGTCTTCGGGACTTCTTTGGTGTACAATCGCGCCACAATACCCCATGGATGATGTTGAATTGATCAAAGAAAAAATAAATATTGTAGATTTAATCTCCGAATATCTATCCTTAAAAAAAGCTGGTGTAAATTTTA
>OBEQ010754110.1_pt1 | contig 49629 bp, 45 predicted proteins | sample 1670901 | NCBI WGS metagenome assembly OBEQ01 (sample SAMEA104232315, study PRJEB22302) | groundwater metagenome | biome: forest; feature: aquifer; material: groundwater | place: USA | collected 2011-08-07 | depth 5.4 m
ATGTGGCAAACTGGGAGGCGCTCGCGAACATGTACACGAATGCGCGCGTAGTGGCTCCGGATGCAAACGACTGGGTGGTTCGCTCGCTGGACAAGGCGCTCACTCTTGAAAAAACAAATCCAACGTTCTATTTGCTCATGGGTCAGGCCCAGGCCATCTCGGGACAGACCGCAAGCGCAAAAAAGAATTTTGAGAAATTGTTGGCGGATTTCCAACCGGACGTCGTGCATTTTCATAATATTTATCACCAACTATCTTGTTCGGTGATTGAAGCGGTATCCGAGAAAAAGATAAAATCGGTAATGACTTTGCATGATTATAAATTTATTAGTCCCAACTATAATTTATTTCATCATGGACAGGTGTCGGAGTGCGGAGTGGATGGAAAATATTATCAGTGCCTTTTGAACAATTGTATGGAAAATTTTTCCGACAGTCTGCTGGCAACTTTGGAGGCATATTTTGTAGCGGGCAAAGGTTATAAAAATATGATAAATAAATATCTTAGCCCCAGTAATTTTTTACGTGACAAATTTATCAAAGCTGGATTTGATGCCAAAAATATTTTATATTTACCAAACGCCATTGTCGATAATAATTTTAAAATGAGTTTAGGAGATCTGGATTATGTCGCTTATGTCGGCAGATTGTCCGACGAAAAAGGATTAAAATATTTATTGGGGGCGGCTGGAAAATTGTCTAATATACGGTTTGTAATTGTTGGTGACGGACCACAGTGCGCCGAGTTGGAAAATATAAAAGAAAAAAATCAGCTAAACAATGTCGAATTTGTCGGACAAAAAAATGGCACAGAATTGGATAGTTTGATTGCTGGTGCCCGTCTGTTGGTGTTACCATCTGTCTGGTATGAAAACGCACCATTGAGTATTTTAGAAGCCAAAGCACATGGCAAGATTGTGGTAGCTAGTGACATTGGTGGAATGTCGGAAATGTTACCAAAAGAATTATTGGTGAAACCAGCCGATGAAGTAGCGTTGTCGCAAAAAATTGACGAATGGTTTAATAAAAACGAGGCTGAACATCAGTCGATGAGCGAGCGGTTGTTTGGCCAAGCCAGCGCTGAAAATAGACCGGAAATATATTTGCAAAGATTGCTAAAAGTTTATTCAGATTTATCTAGTTAATGAAAAAAACATTTTATCGATCAATCACCGCAATTTTCATCGGCCTATTTGTGTCGGTATTTTGTTATTTTAGTTATTTTGCCAAGTCGGCACCGATTTTGGCCAACTATTATTTGCGTTGGGATTTGCCAACGGGTGAGATTGAAAATTTGGCCAAATGGGATTTGCTTATTTTGGATATGGAAAATCAGGTGACCAATCCGGAAAAAATAAAAAAGATTCGACAGTTACATCCGGGAATAAAAATATTGGCCTATGTCACTTCGCAAGAAATTAAAAATGGTCAACTTGGTACGATGCGCGCCAAACTAAAAAGTGGTATTAGCGATAGCTGGTATTTACGTCGTAGTAATGGTGATAAAATTTCTTTTTGGCCTGGAACAACCATGCTCAATCCGACCGATGCGTGCCCGATAAATAATGGCCAACGCTGGAATGATTATCTGGCAAATTTTATGAATAACGAAGTTCTTTCCACTGGCTTGTGGGACGGTATTTTCTATGATAATGCATGGGGTGATCTGACTTGGTTTACTGGAAGCAATGTTGATCTGAATTTGGACGGTCAACCGGATAGCGATATCAATAAACATTGGAACGCCGGTATGACAAATTTGTTCAATATGACTCGTGATCTGTCTGGTGCGAATTATGTGATTGTCGGTAATGCGATGACGCGTGAATATGCCAACAATCTCAACGGTATGATGTACGAAAATTTTCAAAACCATGTATGGCGCGATGTGATGTATGCGATAAAAACTGAAATGAGTGGAAGCTTGAAACCGCGAATTATTATAATCAACGGCAATGCCAATAATACCGGTAATAAACAAAGTTATCAAAATATGCGCTATGGTCTGGGGAGCGCACTAGTGGGTGGGGCGTATTATTCCTATGATGATGGTGATCAGTCGCACAGTCAGACTTGGTGGTATGATGAATACGATGTGAAACTTGGCAATCCGATTGGCGAGGCGAGTACTGTCGATGGCAAAACTACGGTCACCGAAGATGTCTGGCGACGAGATTATGAAAATGGTTTGGCTTTGGTCAATTCTACCGGCAATGAGCAGACAGTGAATCTCGGCAATGATTATGAAAAAATTATTGGTAAACAAGATCCGGCGACAAACGACGGTTCGATAGTCGATAGGGTCAAATTAAATGCGCGCGATGGTTTGCTGTTGCGTAAAGTAGCGCAGAATCTTTTTAATACTCCTTTTAAAAATGGTAGTCTGGTGAGATTTTATGATATGCGTGGTCAGAGATCAAAAAATGGTTTTTTTACATTTATTCCCGATGTGGCTGGTGGGGCACGAGTGTTTATTGGCGATCTAAATGGCGATGGTAGTAATGAAAAAATAATTGGTGGAACTGGGAGATTGGAAATTTTTAATTCTGCCAATTTGCATTGGTTTGATAATTATCCGTTTGGTGGTAGTAACTCCAAAGAGTTACGTTTTAGTGTTGGGAAAAGTTTGACTGGTGAAGTGAAGATTTTGGCGACGCCGACTGTTGGTAATAGTGGTGAACTTTTTGATTATCATGGTGGAGTTTTGAAAGAAGAATTTTTACCATTTGGGTCAAAATATAATGCCGGATTTTATGGAGCGCTGGGAAATTTTAGTGGCGGGTCAGATTTGGAAGTGGCGATTGGTTCAGGTGGGGTGAGGGTGGGAGAGGTGTTGATTTTTGATGCGGATTTGCAAAAAATAAAATATCGATTTTTTCCTTTTGATAAAAAATATTTTGGTCGAATAAAAGTAGCGGCTGGAGATGTGAACGGCGATGGCAAAGCGGAAGTGATAGTAATGGGAAAATTTGGAGTAAAAAATGTGGTGCGAATTTTTGATAATAAAGGTAAAAAACTCTCGGAATTTTCGGTTAGTAGTCCTTTGGGCGGTGGAGATTTGAGTATCGGTGCGACGGATGTGAATTTTGATGGCAAGGATGAAATTGTGGTGGATGGGGGATAGGTCGTTTTTATTGTTATTTTTTCCTAGTTTTTTTGGCTAAAATAAGCCTTTGACAGACCATTGACAAATGGTCATTTTTGTGCTATTCTATGTAGTTATTCTATGCCAGAATGATAGTTTATATTAGTTCTTTTCAAATCAAATAAAATACTAACCTGCGTGGAAGTAAGCACATGTCATTCCCGTGAAAATGGGAATCTAATTTGTCTTTACTCCCATGCAGGTAACAGCGCTGGGAGGTGGTCACCAAGTTGGTGACAATCCTTCCCGTGTTGGGAAAAATTCGTCAGTGTTAGTGCTTTTCTTTTTCGTCTTGTCAGAGGTAACCAATCCATCTGCACAGGACATGTTCTGGAGGATACCATGGCATCATCTGACACGTACACCGGGCCTGACCCGGCAGCAGAGAAGAAGTTCTTCGGCGGCAGCAGTGCTCCCATGAGCGGCGGAATGTTCATCGCGATTGGCCTTGCGGTGGTGGGAGTGGGTTTGTCCATCTTCGCCATCGTGTCGGCCGGTTCGGCGGACGATCACGCCGGTCATGTCGAGAAGTCCGTGACCAAGCTCGGTGAGGCGCACGACGCGCTTGTCAAGAAGGTCAAGGAAGACCACGAGTGGGTGGTTGTCCAGTTGGCGACCAAGGCGGCGGCCGTTGACGTCGAAGCGGCTATTGTGCTGCTGACGGCAAAGGCCGATCAGTCGGTCGTCGACAAGTTGTCGACCGAGCTGAAGGCCAGTGGCAAGGCGACTGACTCTCGCGTCACGCGGTTGGCCAGCGATCTGCTGTTGAAGGCAGATGCCAAGGCGGTCAATCGGATCGCACGCAAGGTCAGCAAGGCCAACACGCGCCTGGACAACCTCGTCAACCTCAACAAGTTGATCGAAGTCGCTCCCGTCGTCGCGCCACCTCCGCCGCCCCCGCCGGCTGCAGCACCGCCGCCGGCCAAGGCTCCGCCGGCCGCACCCAAGTAGAGTCCGTTCCCGCGATTCGGGACACCGTAGTCAGTACGCCCTATTTTTTCAGGGCGATGACTCGCTGAGGACGAAAAATCCCCAAAAGGGTGCCTGTGACGCAAGTCACAGGCATACCGCTTAGTAAATAAACTTTGTTTATTGAGCCGATTAAAAAATCACCAATCCAATCTGGTGATTTTTTATTTTGACAAAAACCACATTTTATGGTTTTATAATAACCGGTGTTAAATCTAGGTCAGTTTGGAAATTCCAATTGGCTAGAATGGTGTCAAATTTTCGGAGGAACAGAAGAACATGGATACTCAACCTTTTGCTTTTGGTGCTTTGCCACCCAAACCCTCGGTGCCTGATCCTGACGATGGTCGTCATGGTCAAATCATCGATCTTCAAGAGGTGCGTCGGCGCCTGACGGAAAAGAAGGATCCAACCGTCAAGGATGTTCTCGAAGTTCTGAATGCCGAACGGGTTCAAACTGACCGTTTGGTCGTTCAGATCGCCGATCTGGAACGCGACAAACTCAAGGACAGCAAGCATTTCGGTGCCAACGTGTCCGAGGTGGTCGCGCCGCTCATCTCCAAGGCTATCTGGACTTCATATCGGAAGATTTTCGGTGTTGTGGTCTTGGCTAGCTTGGCTTTGGTGATCGTGGCCATGGTCGGTGTCTGGTCGCATCAGGCTCTGCAGTTACGGGTTTCGCGGGTGGAGTCCGGTTTGACTACCAAGGCCAATCAGGCTCAGGTGGACAAGATCGTGGCTCAACTCACGGACAAGGCTGACAAGTCTGAACTCAAGGTGATAGAGGCCAAGGCGGATCGCTCGGTCGTCGAACGGCTCACTCAGGAGCTCAACAGCAAGGACAGTGTACACGATGGACGTCTCAACGACTTGGCCACGGATCTGATGTCCAAGGCCAACAAGGAAGATGTAGACAAGCTCTCTGCTCGTTTGCGGTCGACGCGTTCCAAAGTGCGTTCTCTCGAACAACGGATGAAGGAGTTGGTAGCTTCTCCGCTCACAGCTCCTACCAAATAGTTCCGTCCTGACATTACGTTGGGCACCGTAGTCTCCATTTTGTTTTTTGAAGGTGTGAGGCTCGTTGAGGGACGCAAATCCCCAAAAGGGTGCTCAACGATTTATCGTTGAGCTACCTGCTTAGTAAATATTTTTTGTTTATTTAGTAGATTAAAAAATCCACCGTTGTTCAGTGGATTTTTTAGTTGATAGATTTTCGCTTTCCTCGCCTTGCGAAAGGCTCAGGGAATCGCCTGTGGGCTCATAACCCGCTCAAATTCTATCAATTAAAAAATTTACCTAATGCAAATTATTTACCGGTGGTTAAACAAACCACTGATCCTTCAAAATTCCAATTTTCTTTTAGAGCTTGTTGTAACCCAACAACTGCGAGCGCGCTATTGGGTGACAATTTTATTTTTTCAGTTTTGTATACTAGTTGGATTGCGTCTTTTATTTGTTGATCGTCAGCAATCCAACCAAAGCCGTGGCTATTTTTTATATCAGCGATTACTATTTCTTTTCGATGAGCAATATTATCCACGATTGCGCCGGCAATAGATTTTATAGTATTTGCGCAACAGCGAGTTGGTGAAAAATTTATGGCTATAGGGTGGCAGGCAGTCGTCTGAATAATATGAATTTGAGGATTTAATTTTAATTTTTTAAAAGCATTATGAAGTCCTTGGGCGGTGGTGCCACTAGATGTAGGAATAAAAATCGCGGATAGTTTTTTTATTTTACTTAATTCCAGAGCGAGTTGTTCATAACCAAGTAAAGCGATATCATCTGTCGATTGGCGTAATATTTTGGCCTGGCCAGATTTGTCTATCTGAAAAGCGGACTGTTTTGGATTTTTAGTTTTTAATAAAGTTATATTTTTAGATGATATTTTTTTTAATATTATTTCTTTGGCCTGATCTATTTTTTCACCAACAAAAATTTGTAAAGATAATTTATTTTTATGTGTCTGATTGTATTTTTTGATATACAAACCGGCGGCTAGAGCGGCATTTCCGGAAGAAGATATTACAAAATTAGTCAGTCCTTGTTTGATATAAAAATCAACCATCAGTGGCAAGGAACGGCCTTTGTGAGACATTAGAGGGTGCAAATCTTCTCTTTTGAAGTAAAGAGGTACCGTTAAACCCAGTGTTTTAGCCAATTTTTGATGTTTTTTTTGAGGGGTTATCATAGGTCTTGCCAAAAGTGATTATTTTTGATATACTTGTTTTTGCTTTTGTTATTTAGTCTAAAAATTACTTTATGATTTTAACTTGTCTTGAATGTAAAAATCCAGTTGATCTGACTTCTTACCCAGATTTGGATACTGGTCATGTGATAGAATGTGAGATGTGTGGTATTACTTTGGAAGTCACTTCGATCGATGGTGACAAAGTCAAAGCAGAAGTTGTCGACGAGGGAAAATAAATATTTTAAAAGGCTCTGAAAATTCAGGGCTTTTTTTATTTTCCAAAAATTTGTTTTTTAAATTTGTCCAGTTCATTTTTTCCTTTTAGTTGCATTTTCAAAATATCACAGACAAACTGATTGTTCCACGATTGCAATTCAGTTATGTTTTTGATAAATTGTTTAAAACTTTTTTTGTGAATGGTTATTTTTTCTCCCGGATCCAGATTTTGTTTGGCGATCACTTGGCAATCACGCGCGACATAATAATATACCGTCCAATCTATTTTGTGCAGCGGTTGATAGGTTTTAAATAGTGTCCATTTTTTGGCGACCATACCGGATTCTTCGAGCAGTTCGCGCTTGGCTGCGGCCAACGGTTTTTCACCTGGATCGACACGCCCACCGATGAGTCCATGATCACGTTTTTGGGTTGGCTGAAATTCTTTGGTAGTAAAAATTTTGTCATCTTGAGTAGCGATGATTTGGACGGTATCGGGACGTTTGATCATTTCAAAAGTGGCCACTGATCCGTCGAACATTTTTTGTGGCCATTGGTAGATGTCAAAAATTTCTCCGGTAAAAACTTTTTTAGCTTGTTTTGGTATTTTCATAATTATTTATATCATCATTATAGGTACAAAATTTTTAATTGTGAACCGCTCGGATAATTTGCGACTCATTTCGCTCTGTCTCTGAACTCGTCGCTTGACGCTCCTCAAACAGCAGAGCCAGCCACGCTCAACTCGCCTGCAAATTGTACCTCGCTTGTTCAATATTAAAAAATTTGTACCTATAATAATTCTTCAATCATCCCTCTAAAACTGTGACTACCCATGAATACAATCACGTCATTAGCGGTAGTATTAGTTTTTAGATAGTTTATCAGTTCTTCATCAACATCAAAATATTTTACATTGTTGTGTGTTTTTGCAATTACATTGGCTAGTTCTTCGCCTTCGATACAGTCGGGAGTTTTTACTTTGGTTAGACGGGGGATTATTACTTCGGTAGCGTCGGAAAATTGGTTGTCATAGTCCGGGAATGATTCAGCTTGGCGATTGCCGGTGTTTGGTTCAAAAATGGCAATAATTTTCCCAGAGTAAATATTTTTTAAAGTGGCAAGTGCTGATTTTGCTTTGATAGGTGAGTGAGCAATGTCGTCGTAAACAGCAGCGCCAGTGGAAGTCTGTCCGCGTTTTTCTAGACGGCGTTTGATGCCATTAAATTTGGCGATAGCGGAAACAATTCTTTGCGGTTCAATGCCAATTTCTTTGGCCATGACAAAAGCGCCACAAATATTTTCGGCCATGTAGTCGCCGAGCATTAATGAAGAAATTTCAAAAACTTCGCCGACATTTTCAATGGTAAAAGTTAGGCCAGATTTTGTTTGAACAATGTCTTCGTAAATATAGTTGCTGTTGGATTTACCGTAAGTTATTACAGGTGTTTTGGCTTCGGTGATTATTTTTTTTACATTTTCGTTATCGGTGCAAGCGACAATTAATCCAGTTGACGGAATCATTTGTACTAATTTTTCAAAAGCTTCCAAATATGATTGATCGGTTGGATAGACATCGGCGTGATCCCAACGCACGGCAGTGAGTAATAGGTGAGTAGGTTTATAATAATAAAATTTGGCACGTAGATCATCACGACTAGTTTTGTATTCATCGCCTTCAACCACACTCCAATCACCGCCGAGATCATCGGCGCTGAGTTCGAGGCTGTTGGCTAATCCGCCAAACATATAAGCCGGATCAAGGCTAGCTTCTTTGAGAATCCAAGCGAGTAGGGCGGTGGTGGTAGTTTTGCCATAAGTACCGGCACAGACAATGGAATTTTCTTTTATCAAATATTGCGCAATTAATTCCGGATAGGAAACGTGAGGGATGTTCTTTTTCAATACAAAATTCAATTCTGGATTGGAACTTCCGGCGACATTGCCAACCACTACCAAATCCGGTATACCCATTTTTTCGATATGCCAACCTGGGTAGTATTCAATCTTGTGGTTTGTTAAATGAGTAGAAATTGGCGGATAAAATCCAGTATCTGAACCAGTGACACGCCAACCTTTTTTCTGCCACAAAATAGACAAGGCACTCATCCCAACTCCACAGATGCCGATAAAATGAATATGTTTCTTGGTCATAACTTCAGCTTTTTCAGAAGTTTACTTTATTATTTCCTTCTTCAATTTTTCCAAATCAGTACTCCATCTTTTTTTATCAAACCATTCTAATCCACCAAACTGTAATTTGTAGGTGTCAGTTTTACGAGTAGCGGAACCTAAATAAATATATTTTTTATTATTTTCTTTCGCCCAAACAATGGCTTTGGTCATCATCCCTAGTCCGAGATTTTTTATTTTGGAATTTAAATCATAAAACGGATAACAGTAATGTAGTAATTCAGTATTATCGAAACATATTACGTAGCCCAAAGCTTTGCTGTCTTCTTTTTGGGTATAAACAAATAATTTATTGAAATTACTTTCTTCCGGCTCAGTGATTAACTCTTTTATTTTTTGAGCACTAAAAGTTTTTTCGCCAAATTTAGTAGCATAAAAATCTTTGCCAAGTTTGTGAATGCCCCAGTGATAATTGGCGTAAGAAATATTACCAACTTCCAATAGGACATTTTCCGTATGTTTTAAAACACGGCGATTTTCGCTATTTAATTCAAATTTTGATAAGTCAATCCGCAAGCTTCTAGTTTGATATACTTCACCCTTGCCAGTTCTAGTGAATAAAAAACCATCACTATAAAGATAATTTATATGCTTGTCAGAGAAATCCGTGACTGTTTTTTTGTTCCAAGATAAATACATAATATTATTTATAAATTGCCATCCAAACACCGACAACTACCATCAAAGCATGAATAATCCAAAAACGCATAACAATTTTTTCTTCACTCCATCCATTAAATTCCAAATGGTGATGTAATGGAGCCATTTTAAATAGACGGCGCCCAAATAATCGGCGGGAAAATACTTGTAAAATTACCGCTAAAGCTTCAAGATAAAAAATAAAGCCAAAAATTGGAATGTATAAAGTTTTGTCGATAGAAATCATATTAATAGCTAACAGCGCCCCGAGTCCTAACGATCCGACATCACCCATTTGAAAACGAGCCGGTTTGATATTGAAATAAGTATAGGCAAGCAGTGAACCGGCCACAGTAGCGTTGAGTGGAGCAAAAGCGGTGCGACCTTCGATCCAACTAATAACCGTTAATCCAACAAAAGTAATGAGTAATGATCCGCCAGCTAAGCCATCTAATCCATCGGCAATATTGACTGCGTTGGCAGTAAACATTACGAATAAGATAATAATTGGCATAATCCACACGCCGGCATAAATTCTGCCATCAAATGGAATGGCGAGTGAATGCCAATGAGGGTCGAGTTTGGTATAAACCCACCAAGCGGCCACTGCCCCAGCTAAAAATTGAAAAATTAATTTTTCATGAACTTGAATTCCGCGACCTGGATGTGATCCAAGCATATGAGTGAGATGTTTGAAAAATTCCCATGGTAGTATTAAAACATACCACACACGCACATACCAATGGCGATGAATTTTGATCAAAGTAACAGTTTGTTTTAAAGTACGCAGACGACGTTTGGAGCCGAAGGTGTTGAGTAAATCATCGGCCGCGCCGAGCAAGGCAGCAATAGTCATCACGCCGATTGGCACATAAGTATATTTGCGACTCCAATTAAAAATCAAGGTAATCGCTGTCACCATCAAAATAACCAAAAGACCACCCATAATCGGAGTTCCAACTTTGATTTGACGGTCTCCGTATAAGGTAAAATCATAATCACTACGGCGAGTAATTTTTAATTTATATAGTATTTTTGTTAAAATTGGCGCAAACACAAAAGACGAAAGGCAGGCACCAATAAAAAATAACAGAGATTGTTGCAATAGAGTGATTTGCATTGGTAAATCTTACTACAAGTTAGCCAAAAAATCAAGCAAGCCCGCTTATCCTAGCCATTCTTTGGTTTGGCGAACCAATAGTTTTGAAGCTTCCAAAGGTTCAGCCATGACTTCTTTGACTATTTTTTCCATTCGTAGTCCTTGTGATCCTTTGATAAGCACTACATCTCCTTGGTGTATTTTTTCTTGTAAAAATTTACCAGCACTAACACTTTCTGCAAAAGAAACTATTTGGTTATCATCTAATCCAGCTTCGCGAGCGGCAATAGCTGTATATTTGCTGGCTTCACCAACTGTGATGAGGAAATCTATTCCTAGTTCAGCTACTTTGAAGCCGATTTCACGGTGAGTATTTTCTGTCTCTGGTCCGAGTTCAAGCATATCAGCCAAAACAGCGATTCGTTTTGATCCATCAGGGAGATTTATTTTAGATAATGTCGATAAGGCTGATTTGGTTGGCTCGGGGCTGGAATTATAAGTATCATCAATCAATAAAGTATTTTTTATTCCTTTAATAATGCACATATGTCCAGGTAGAGGTTGTAAATTACGCAAAGAGTGTACTGAATCTAGCATGTTGACTCCTAAAATATTTCCAACTGCGATAGCTGCTAACGCCGACGGAATTAAATGTTCAGCAACTGCCCCAGGCAAAAACACCGGCACAATATTACCTTTGAAATTTAATTTGAAATTTAATCCGGTTGGCCAATTAGTTTTTTCGTCAGTAATAATGTTGACATCGGTAGCGCGAAAATCTGCTCCGTCTTTGAATCCATAAGTCACAATTTCCGCTTTGGTGGTATTAGCATTTTGCATCACCATTTCATTATCAAAATTCAATACGGCAAAACCATCACGTTGCAAATGTGAAATAATTACTCGTTTTTCTTGAGCAATTTTTTTGATAGTTTTAAAAGCTTCAGTATGGGCGTGAGAAATATGGGTTAGCACTCCGATTTTACACGGCGCAATATCCACCAGATAGGGGATATCACCAGGTTTGTCGGCACCCATTTCCAAAATTAAAATTTCCGGATAATTTTTATCTTTTATAAAAAGTAAATTTTTGGCTTTCAAAAATACTCCAAGCCAACCAAAAATAGAACTGCCGGGAGTTTTTTCTATTCCGATAATAGTCAATGGAACACCAACCTCGTTGTTATAATTTTTTTGACTTTTACGAATATTAAAATTGTTTTCCAACACGGTCGCGATTGCTTCTTTAGTAGAGCTTTTTCCAATCGATCCGGTGATACCAATAACATCCGGATGATATTTTTTTATTATTTTTTTTGAAAAATATTTTAACAAAGAATGAAGTAGTGTTTTTATCATATTTTATCTATCATTAGGCACTGCATAATATTGCAATGCAAATTTCATTAAATCACGAAATATAAACAAAGAAGTTTGTTCTGCCCATTTGCGTTGTGGTTCCTCATATTTTACCACTAAAACAAATTGGGGGTTAGTGGCTGGAGCAAAACCAGCAAAAGTATGATTGGTGCGTTCGTCGCTATATTTTCCGCCCTCAGCAATTTGAGCAGTGCCGGTTTTTCCAGCTACATAGTAACCTTTTATTTTAGCAATTTTGTAGTGGTTTTCTACTACTGATGTTAACATGCCACTAAGTAATTTGGCGGTGCGTTCTGAAAAAATTTGTTCGGATTTTTCTATTGGTGTAATTTCTTTTTTTCCGTTTGGATATCTAGTTTCTGTTATAATGTGAGGTTTTGGTAAGAAGCCTTGATTGGCAATGGCACTATAAGCAGTAGCCAGTTGGATCGGAGTAACAGTAAGACCTTGCCCAAATGATCCTACTGCACCAAATATTTCACCTTTTTTATCTAAAGATGAAATATCTCCAGCGGCTTCTGGGCCAAGTTCGATGCCGGTTTTTTCTCCAAAGCCAAATTTTTTTACATAATCTTGCAGACGTTTATGTCCAAGTTTTTCTTCTACAAACATCATACCGGTGTTGATAGAGTTTTCCAAAACCTGTGTCATAGTTTTTGTGCCGTAACATTTATTTTGAGCATTATGTACAGAATAGCCGTTGATAACACGAACACACGGATCAACAAAAGTTGTATCTGGTGAAACTAGTCCTAAATTTAAACCAGCTGCCATAGTGATAGGTTTAAATACTGAACCAGGTTCATAAGGAGCAAAAATAGCATTGTTGCTAAAAACTCTCAAGTCTTTGGCTTCTGAATATTTGTTGGGATTAAAATCAGGCAAACTGCACATCGCCAAAATTGCGCCGGTTTTCGGATCCATCATTACTAGCGAAGCACTTTTAGCTTGGTATTCTACCAAACCTTTTTGTAATAACTCACAAGCTTTGTATTGCAACGATCTATCAATAGTTAAAAGTAGGTCGGCGCCGTCTTGGGCGTTGACTTGCGAATGCGTCGCCATAGTGATCCAACTACCGAGCGCCCCACGTTCTCCAGAAATAAAACCTTGACGACCGGTCAGAATTTTATTCCAGTAACTTTCTATGCCATAACTGCCAATTTGTTGGGTGCCGTCATCGTTTAGTCGACAAAAACCCAAAATCGGAGCGGCTAAATTTTCTTCTGGATAATAACGGTATTCTTGGGGGGTGAAATAAATGCCTGGTAATTTTTCCGCTTTTAATTTTTCAACAACTTCATCAGTGATTTTTTTGGCTACCGGTTCATAGAGATCATTTGTTTTTGCGAATTTATTTTGTAATATCTCGTGATCGGTTTCCGGTAGTGATAAAATTTGGATTAGTTTTTCGATAGTGCTAGAAGCCAATTCCGGTTTTATTTCTTTTGGGACAGCATAGATCAAAAAATATTGGCGATTGATAGCGGCGGGATATTCTTGTTTTGTTCTGGTGTCTTGGAAAAAAATTTCGCCGCGTTTAGGATGAAGTTGTTTGTAAATTTCGTGAGCAGTCAAAGCAAAAGTACGGTAGTATTCCGCTTGTACCACTTGTAATAAAAACAATTTGCTGATAATTATTACTGTAACAATAATAAAAAAAATAGCAATTAAACGTAGACGTTGATTATTTTTATCTTGTTTTTGCATTGTTAGAATTACTCTTTGTTTTTATTGGCCAGTTGTCCACAAGCGGCATCAATATCCAAACCTTGTGAGCGACGAATGGTGCAGGTGATATCATGATCGTTCATTTTCTTTTGCCAGTTTTGGATTTCAGCAAAATCAGTTCCTTGGAAAGAATCCTTGCATGAGCTTGGATTGTAGGGGATTAAATTTACGCGAATTGATCCCAATTTTAAAGCCAATTTTATTAAGGCATTAAGATGTTTGGTATCATCGTTGACTCCTTTTAACATAATATATTCCAAACCGACAAAATGAGTGCGACTAGGAAAAGCAGTGTGATATTTTTTTGCCCACTCAACTAGATATTCCAAAAATCCTGCGCGGTTGGATGGAATGATGGATTTACGACTTTCATCTATGGCACTATGCAAGGAAAGAGCAAAACGCACCGCTGGAAAATCTTTTTCAGTGACCATTTTGTTCATGCTTTCTTGAACACCAACAGTGGATAGGGTAATTTTACGTTGCCCTATTTTAGCATATTTTATTAAAATTTTTAATGTTAATTTAACTTGTTCGTAATTGAGGAGTGGTTCTCCTTGGCCCATAAAGACGATATTGTCGATTTCACCTTCATTTTTTTTCCATAAGATTTGTTGCCAATAACGCATTTGATCCAAGATTTCGCGATAGGTGAGATTGCGTGCGAAACCTAATTTACCGGTAGCGCAAAAGGCGCAGGCCATCGGACAACCGACTTGAGATGACACGCAAATAGTATAACGCGGTCGGTCGCCAGGAATTTGTTTTTTACTGATACGTGGCATGAGCACACTTTCTACTACTCTGCCGTCAGTAAATTCAAGCAACGCTTTGCGAGTACCGTCATTTTGACTAGTTTGCAAAACTTTTTCTTTTACCGTCATCCAAGGTTCGTTCGCTAGTTGTTCACGCAAAGTTTTAGATAGAGTGGTGATTTCAGAAAAGCTGTGAATGTTTTTATCAAACCAGGCGAGATATATTTGGTCACGACGATAAGCTGGTTCAGATTTTATAATTTCTTCTAAAGACATATTTTATTGATGCTTAAGTTTTTTTGATATTGATGCGGTGACCAACATGGTTACTAGTGGTACAACGCACAGTAAGATAATTTGTTTTAAATTTAATGCTTCAAAATGAAAGATGCTGTGTAATGCGGGTAGGTAGATAATAAAGGATAAAACAAAAATTGTCAGTAAAGAAATAGTTAATAATAGAAAGTTACTTTTTACTTGATCCCATTCACGACTAATTAAAATTAAAATAGTTTGAGATAGAACGAGTGAGGAAAAAGCCATTGTGCGGCCGATACCTATTTGTCCTAAATTTATAGCATAATAAAAATAAAATCCAAACGTTACCCCAAGAATAGAGAATCCTTGTAAAAGAATCTTATTAATTAATTTTAAATTTATTAGTGGTTCGTTGACTGGTCTAGGTTTTTCCACCATTAAATTTTTTCTGGCTTTTTCGCGTTCAAAACCAAGTACGGCAGCTGGATCACAAAATAATTCTAAAAAAATAATATTAATTGGATAAAAAACTAGCGGATGACCAAACAAAAGTGGTAGTATGGCCAAGCCAACAATTGGCAAATGAAAAGAAAATAAAAACACAAATGCTTGGCGTAGATTATCATAAATTCGTCGTCCTTCTTGAATTGTTTTGACAATAGTAGAAAAATTGTCATCCATTAGTACTATTCCAGCGGCCGCGCGAGCCACTTCCGTACCTTTTTTTCCCATTGCGATACCAATGTCGGCTTTTTTCAGAGCAGGTGCATCATTGACACCATCTCCGGTCATCGCCACAATTTCACCCATACTTTGCAAGGCCTGCACAATATTAAATTTTTGTTCAGGTTTGACACGAGTAAAAATATCATGGCGACGCACGGTTTCTCTGAGGGCGTCGTCAGATAAATTGTCTAGATCTGATCCGACGACAATTTCTTCATTATGTTTTAATCCGATATTTTCAGCGATATTGTGAGCCGTAAGTTTGTTGTCACCGGTAATCATAATTACTCGTATGCCGGCTTTTTGACAGGTGTCAATAGCTTCTTTTACTCCCGCGCGTGGCGGGTCACTCATCGCCAAAAGTCCGACAAATTCTAGATTTTTTACTACAATCGATTCATCGACTGAACAATTTCGTTTGGCTATTGCAATCACTCGATAGCCATAGTTAGCCATGTTTTCGTAAGCTTTAGTGACTTTGTTTTTTTCAATATCGGACAGTGAACTATTTTTGATTATAAACTCAGGGGCACCGGCGCTATATTGAACACAGCTATTTTTTAGATCTTTCCACAGGTGATGAACCATTTTATTTTTTGATTCAAATGGCAAATCTTGAAGCAACGTGTGTTCTCGAAAAAAAGCCGAAACATCAACCCCTATTTTTGTGGCAAAATTTTGGATCTCAATCTCCATTGGATCGATGGCAATTTGTTCCAATGATAATAATGATGTTTTGATTAAAGGTAAAAATTCTGTTGAATCTTCTTTTATTTCTTTGACAGTGTGAGTCTCGCCTTTGAAAAATATTTGTTCCAAGGCCATTTTTCCTTCAGTTAGAGTGCCGGTTTTATCAGTACAGATAACAGTGGCTGATCCGAGAGTTTCGACCATGGCCATTTTGCGAGTAAGAGCATTTTGTTTAGTCATTCGCCAGACACCCATTATTAAAAAAACACTAAAAACAATTGGAAATTCTTCCGGAATTAAGGACATAGTCATAGCCAGTCCGCTCAACAAACCCTGCGCCCAGCCGTCTTTGTAAGTTATTATTATTCCCACAAAAATAGATACACCCACAGCGATAATCGCCACTATTTTTACTAATGAATGTATTTTTTTCTGTAATGGAGTATCGATTTGTTCGATTTTTTCCAGTAAATTTCCCAATTTTCCATAGGTGGTTTGACCACCGGTAGCCGTGACTACAAAAGTACCTTCACCTTGCACAATCATCGTTCCTTGAAATAATTTATTTTCATCTTTGAGATCAAGCGATTTTTCAATAGCGCTTTTTTGGGCGGCGATGGATTCGCCGGTTAGCATTGCTTCATCAACCAACAGTCCAAAAGAATTCATCAAAAATCCATCCGCGGAGACTTTGTCGCCGGCAGTAACATAAATCAAATCTCCCGGAACAACATATTTGGCTTCCATTTTCTTTACTTCACCATCACGATATACTTCACAAAATTCTACCATCATTTTATCCAACGCTTTTATCGCTTCGTCGGTACGTTGTTCTTGAATAAATTCGATGATTAATATTGGTACTATGGAGACCAAAAGAATCACTGCTTCAACCTTATCACCAATTAAAAAATAGATTACGGCCGATATTAAAAGCAAAAGAATCATCGGTTCGCTAATAATACCCCATAAGGTATTCAGCCATGTTTTGTGTTTGCCAACTGGACGAATGTTCAGGCCGTGAATATTTTGCGCAGCTTTGACTTCGGCAGAAGTGAGGCCGATATATTTTTTATCCAATGATAGAATTTTATTTAAAATTTCATCAATCATAGTATATTTATTTATCCAAAATATTTTTCTTCCAAAATTTTTATTTTTTCATCAACTTCTGTTTGTAAAAGTGGTGGTTTTTCACCGGATTTTTCGATGAGTTCAATCATTATTTTCAACAAATATTTTATTCCTGGAACAATATGGTTATTTCTATCTTCAGCGTATGAAAATCGGATATAACCTTCACCACCACTGCCAAAATCACTGCCGGCTAGGGTGGCAATACCTTTTTCGTGTAGCAACCAACGACTTAATTCTTTGTCAGTTTGGATATTTAAAGTTTCTTTTAAATATTTCAGTTTTAAAATATTGGCGAAATTTGGAAAAAGATAAAACGCGCCTTCCGGTTCATTTGGCATAATAAAAGGGGACAATAATTTTAGTGCAGCGGCTAAAAATCTTCCTTTCTTTTCGTATTCAACAAAATCGGCTTTGAGTATTGGTTTTATTTTTTCAGTGATGCTTTTATAATGATAACCATCCAAGTCTACATCGCCAAAAATAGTGCCAGCGACAATTTGATTGAAACTACTGACGCAACTCCATTTATTGACCGCTAGTTGTCCAAAAATTTCTATTAACCATTCTGGGGCAATAATAAAACCAAGACGCCAGCCGGTCATCGCATAATTTTTGGAACAGCCGTTTAAATTGATAGTGTAGTCAAGCATACCGGGAACAGACAAAAGACTAAAATGTTTTTTATCTCCAAAAGTAATTTGGTCGTATATATCATCAAACACCACCATAAATTTATGTTTCATGGCCAATTCAGCAACCATTTTGAGTTTTTCACGCGGCATCATCATCCCGGTCGGATTCTGAGGAGTGTTTAAAAATAATAATTTGATATTTTGATTATTTTTTATTATTTCAGCGAGATCGTCCACATTAAAATCCAAAGTCATATCAGTTGGATTTTGTCGTGCAATCCAGTTGAGGCATTTTCCTTGAGTATAAAAATTCGCTAGAGAGGCATAAACTGGGTAGCTCGGATTTTGAACAATAATTTTGTCGCCATTACCAACCAAAGCTTGAATAGATAATTCAATCGCCGGTTTTCCACCCGGTTCCAAAATTATATTTTCGGTTTTAATTTCTACTCCACGCGTTTGTGACCAGTGGCGAGCAATGTTGGCTCGTACTTGAGGATAGCCCATGAAATGTCCATATTTTGTTTGCTTGTCTTTGAGAGCTTGAATACCAACCTCAATAATTGGCTCAGGTGTTTTTGGTCCGGTATCACCAATATGAAATTTATAAATCTGAGGAAATTTTTTGGCGGTTTCTAACGCTATCACTTCTGCCCCAAATCCAAAAGAAGTTTCGGTACCCAAAAAATCTAGATCATGATTGTAATCTACTTTTGGAGAAAATTCAGAATTTATAAATTTATCGGATAATTTCATAAAATTATTTTACCGCCTTCAGTATTTTTTCTTTAATTCCTTTTGAATCCAGTCCTGCAATTTCATAAACTTCCTGCGCATTACCTGATTTGAGATAAGTGTTAATACCAATAGATCGTTTTTCATAATCGGCTGGCAGCAAGAATGAATTTAAAAATCCAGTCCAGCCATTATGGATAGTAGTGACGAGCGATCGTTCTTTGTCAGCCAAAACTTCTTGCGCGCCGGCCGGATTATTTTTTCGATATTCCTCAAATAATTCCGGAGAAGTGACGGCAATAATTTTGACATCATAATTTTGTTCCAAATCGGACAAAATCTCCAAAGTATTTAATAAAATTTGAGTACCAGAAATTGCCAAAACAATCTGTTGGTTGCCATTTTTGGAAAATTGTTTATATACATAAGCACCATTGATAGCGGCTTTGGCTGGAGGTACGCCATTGCCACGGGTTATCACCATCGTATCCGGACGGGTCACCGATAGCGCAATCGGTTCACCTTTTTCTAGAGCATAAAACAACATTTCCACAGTTTCGTTGGCGTCAAAAGGTTTATATACTTTTATTCCTGGTAGTGCACTATAGAGACTCATCCAATATAGACCTTGGTGAGTTGGTCCATCCTCACCGGTTTCTGGGCCATCATGAGCCGCCAACATAATAAAAAATCCTTTGGAGTTTGGTTTGAGATGGTTTCCTATCAAGGCAAGTCGTACACAGTTGCCAATCATCGTGGTAAAAACGGCATAAGTACCAAAAACAGAAACAGGCTGGAAACCACCAGGTAAAATATCTTGGGTCATTGCCGCTGACATCATCGCCATATTTTGTTCGGCAATTCCAAAACGAATACCGCGTCCATACGGATTTTTTTGGTTTATCAAACCATAAACATTTTCGGCTGGACTTGTTAAGACCGAACCGCTGAGATCGCCAGCACCGGCATAAAAGAAAGCAGTTTGTTGCATTAGCCATTTGAACCAGGCGGCGGATGCTTTTCGAGTGGCGGTTTTTTCTCCTTCTTTAAAAATTAGTTCAGGTGGTAAGGTGGTTGGTCTGCGCAGTACGGTTGGATTTACCAACGGACGATTTGGTAAGGCGACAAGCATCTTTTTTACTAGCTCTGATTCGGTTTTTATTTTTGAAGCGGCGACTTCCAATCTGGCTAATAAATATTGATTGTCTTCTGTAGTAATTTGTTGACAAATATATTCAATATCTTTGATAGTTTGACCGATTTCTCCCGGAATATTAAAACCTAAATTATTCATAATAGCGACGTATTCGTCGTGTTTGACTGGACTACCATGAGAAGCGGCGGTATTTTCTTTGGAGCCGTATAATTTACCTTTCAAAGTATGGGCAATGACGACAGTTGGTAAATTATTTTCAAAACCGAGAGCGGCTAAACGATATGCATAAATCAATTCTAAAATATCCTCACCGTTTACCTCGATCACATTCCAACCGAGACCTAGCCAATGGTTGATATACGGTGAATTGAGAACTTCCTCGATAGCACCATCAATACCAAAATGATTATAATCTAAACTCACTATTAAATTGTCAGAATTGGTAGAAGCTAAAACATTGCGAGCTTCATAGCTCATGCCTTCTTCACTTTCCGCATCACCCATGAGAACAAAAATTTTGGTATCCAAACCGCATGATTTGTGGGCGATGGCCATGCCACCAGCGGCAGAAAGCCCGTGACCAGACGGTCCAGTGGAGGTGTCAGCGAGTGGGTAGTGGCTCTCTACATGGCCTTGAGGGCCGTCGGAGTGTCTAAAGCGGGTGAGATCCTCTGGAAAAACCGGTTGGACTACGGCTGGTGAAAATTGTCGACCGGTGTGGCGCAAACATTCGTAGATCAATGAATTGATGGAAAATAAAGCGGGGGTGCAGTGACCAGCACTCCAAATTAGACGATCTCTACCTGGATTTTTTGGATTAATTGGATCAAAGGCTAAATTTTCGCCAAGCAGTAATGCTAAAATTTGTTCGACTTTTGCGCTACTGCCACCTGGGTGTCCAGATTGTCCTGCTTCGACGGTGGCAAAAATAAAACCACGCATTATACGAGCTAAATTGGATAAACGTGTCGCATCAAACCAAGACGGTTTAGTGAGTTCTAATTTTTGTAAATTTAAGTATTGAGATCCAAAATTACAAAGTTGGAATCGTTCCGGCTGTTCTTTTTTTAATTTTTCCAAATCTGTTTTTTCTTGTAGGTCAAATGGCATATTAAAAAAATTATTTATTATTTTTCCCAAAAACGTCCGTCAGCAAAAATTTGTTTTTTCCATTGATAATAATTTAAAAATTCGCACAAAGTTAATGGTTTGGTGACATCGGGATCATACTGATATTTTGAACAATCCAAATAGTTTGGCATGCTATAATTTACCATTCTTTGACCGGTTTGATCAAGTTGGTTAGTGTATAGTCCAAATTCATGCATCCCCAAAATATTTGGAAAGTTTTGTCGATCATTAAATATTGAATGTCCTTCAAAAGCGTTTGGAGTGTTAATATTAAGTAAATTTAAGATAGTTGGCGCAAAATCTATGCCGGAAGAAATTTGGTCGATGTTTTTTGGTAAAATATTTTTTGGCACGTAAACCATAAACATATTTTCATCATAAAAACTTAATTTACCGACAATATCAGCGAAATAATCTTTGGTGTATGAATTCGGAAATATTGCATGGTCAGCCACAGTAATGACAATGGTATTATTATAAAATGGACTAGTGATAAAATCGTCCCAAAATTTGGAAAAAGCATCATCAGTAGTGTGAACAGAATTGAGTAAATTATTTTTTCCGTCGCCATATTTCACCATATCCTTGGCCAAAGTAAAAGGTGGGTGAGTATCGACAGTTGAAAGCATCATCAAAAATGGTTGTTTGCTTTGTTCCTTCATCATATTCAAAGTAGCGGGAAAAAGTTGATGATCAGAATATCCCCAAGACAGCGGTTCTCCACTAATGTATTGTTTTAACTCATCGGTTCCAAAAAATTTTTGTGTACCCATGTCGGTGATAATGGCACCTTTGTTGGCAAAACCTTTTTCTACCGCGGTGATATAGGCGGAATATTGATAACCGTTATTTTGTAAAATTTTTGGTAGGCATAATAGATGATGGTGACGTACGCTACCACTAGTAATTTCTTCATGTCCGGTTGGTGGTAAAAATGAACAAAGCTGAGAAAGCAACCCAGTGACAGTAGGGGTGGAAGCATTGAAATATTTATGAAAAATTGTGGTGTTTTTGTCTTTGGACATTTTGTCTAACCCTGGAGTTACTGCGACCAGACTAGGATTGTATACTTCACTAAGACGGCTAGAAAATGATTCTAAAAATATTATCAAAATATTTGGTTTTTGTTTTTGTAAAGCTGGGGGCAATAGTGGTGTAGAGGTGGTTGGGAAAATTTTATCACGGTGATTAATATTGAACTCTTTTAGATTGTATTTAATTCCAAATCGTTCCAGTTTTTTTTGGACAATTGGATTTAGTTCTGTCTTAGTATCTTTGTCAGTAAAATCATTATAGAAACTTTTATATATATTATATTCAGGAGTTGTTTTAAAAGAAGAAAAAGCGATTAGAGAAGCTGTGGAAATCATTAAGATTGCAAAATTGTAATATCTCCAATATTTTTTTTCAACTTCTTTGTGGGTGAAAAGGATCTTTCTTTTAATGGCGGTAAAAATAATCAAAAGTAATAGTAACCCTATTATTAGGATGATACTTAAATTATTAATTGTTACTCCTGACGCCCCCTTGGCATGCTCTAAAATTACCGGACTTAGATTTAAGCCGGAAAAAAATAAAATTCCAGCGTTGATTGACCACAAAATTAAAAACAATACAAAGGCCAAAATCCAAGTAGTTTTGATCATGATCGCTGGAATTTTTTTAAGTTGCCAATAAGCAAGATCGGAAATAGAATAAAGCAACAGCCAAAACATAGTAATTGACCAAGCGCGAAATACGATAACATTGTAAAATTTTATACCGGTATCAACGACGGCATATCGATATGTCCAATATTGCAGTCCTAGATTTATCAAAAATATGAAGAAAAAGAAAATAAAATAAAGGGCATTGATTTTTTTCCAAACAACGGAATTTGGATGTAGCGAGAGAGTTTTTTGGGTATGCCAGAAAATTATATATAAAATAAAAACAGCGTAGATGATGCTTAAAATTTCTTGACGAATAAAATAAATTAAGAAGGCGAGAGAAAAAACTAAAAATAATTTGTTTAGTTGGAGATAAAACTCATTTTTCCAATAGGGATGACGCTTGGTTTTGTTGACTAGATATTTAAAAATTTTCTTGAATATCTGATAACCAACAAAAATTGCCAACATTAGCATTGAAGCTTTAAAGACAAACTGTCCATGGTTGTGTTTGTTAAAATGATACCAACTCCAGCCGGCAGTAATAAGAAAAGCGCCAATTAAAGAATTGGACGCTTGGATAATTTTTTTTATTATTTCTTTCATTGCATTAGTTATTCCTCAATATTATATTCTTTGCTATTACGTACTTCACGTTTGTCATTTTTGCTCTTCTCTCTTTGAAGAGTTTTGTGTTTTTTTAGCTCTTCTTCCAGATGGTTATGTACTTTGTCGATAGCTTTGTAGAGATCCTGTTCGGTTTTTGATACAAACAAGTCATTGCCAGTCAAGTCCAGTTTACACTCACAGATAAATACTTCACCTTTGAGGTGGTGGTGGTTTTCTTTTCCAACTATTATATGAGCGCGAACGATTTTGTCATAAAATTTTTCAAGACCGGTAAATTTTTTTTCGGCATAATCTTTGATCGCTTCAGTAAGTTCGATATTTTTTCCAGTGATGTTGATTTGCATACACAATGATAAATAAATTAATATATTTTATTGAATTATTTCTACCTCTATTTCCAATTCCACTTTGAATTTATTATACGCTTTCTCTTTCATTATATCAACAATTTTTAGTACGTCCGCTTGTTTGGCTTCGTTATAATTGACGATAAAATTACCATGTTCTTCAGAAACTTTTGCCCCACCGATTGTTAAACCCTTTAAATCCAATTGTTCCATCACCCAGCCAACTGGCACAGTGCCACGTTGTTGAAATAATTCCGGCAATTCTTTGATGTTTCCTGGCCATTTGGCTAATTTAATATTTTTGAAAAAACTTCCAGCGGATGGATGGTGCGGGTAGCGTCCAGTGCGATGTTTCATATATCCTTGAACCTTCTCCATTATTTCTTTTTTGTCTCCAGGTTGTAATTCAAACCAGGTACGCAAAACAACGTCTTTGTTAAATTTAAACAGACTTTCGCGATAACCAAATTGACAATCATTGGTAGCTACTTCAATTATTTCACCATTGCGCCAAATTTCTACTTTGGAAATACTCCGAGCAACATCCAAGCCCATCGCCCCAGCATTTCCGCGTACTGCACCGCCAACTGTTCCTGGAACACCGATAGTCCATTCTAAGCCAGTCAAGCTGTTTTTACAGGATAAATTTAAAACAGCTCCAAGTTGAGCGCCAGCTTCGGCAATAATAGTGTTGCCGATGAGCTCTATTTTAGTGGTTTGCACTTTGATGGTGACCCCTTCGATGTCGTTGTCTGGCATTAATAAATTAGAACCGCCGCCAAGAATAAAGTAGCTGATTCCTTTTTCGCTAAGATAGCTTAACAAAGCGACTAATTTTTGGGTATCAGTGACTGAAACAAGTCGCTGGGCTGATCCGCCAACGGCAAAAGTGGTAAGTTTGGAGAAAGGAGCATTGAGTTTGATGTCGCCGTAGTTCTTTAATTCAGTGTATAGTTCATCCATAAAAAGTGTATTTAATTGCCAAAACAGTAGTATTTTAGTATAATCTGATAGTATGAAATTTTGCCTCAATAAGCCGATTGTATATGCAGCTCGTGATTTAGAGCGTACTTTGGGTTTGTCAATTGCCACTAAAGGTTACTACATTATCTCAAATTATACTACTTTTGCCAATAGTTTGGCAAAAGGCAGGAAAAATATTTTGTTGATAAAAGAAAAACAGCTTTTGGATACTCGCGAATTACTTCAGCATGATAAAACATCAAAATTTATTAACGCAATTAACAATGCTCAAGTTTTGGTTTTTAAAAATACTATCCAGATTGAAAAAATTTGTTTGGAACATGATTGGAGATTATTAAACCCATCGGCTGAGCTATCGTCTAAAATTGAAGAAAAAATTACTCAGGTAGAGTGGCTTGGAGGTTTGAGAAAATATTTACCACCGTTTAAAATAACCATTGCCAAGGAAATAAAATGGACTGGTGAGAAATTTATTTTGCAATTCAATCGCGCTCACACTGGAAATGGTACATTGTTAATAGAAAGCGAAAATCAATTAAAACAAATTCAAACAAAATTTCCCAATAGAGAAGTGCGTGTTACGGAGTTTGTTGATGGAACGATGTTTACCAACAACAATATAGTAAATGAAAAAAAGGTATTAAGTGGAAATATAAGTTATCAAATTACCGGATTAAAACCTTTTACTAATTTGCCGTTTGCGACCGTAGGCAATGACTGGGCATTACCTCATAAAATTTTATCAGCCAAGCAAAAAAAAAATTACGAAGTGATGGTTCAGGATATTGGAAGAAAAATGATGTTGTCTGGCTGGAAAGGGCTGTTTGGAATTGATGTTATGTGTGATAAAAAATCTGGAAAACTATATTTGATTGAAATCAATGCGCGTCAACCGGCCAGCACTAGTTTTGAATCACAACTACAAAGTGTTATCCCAGTGAAAATGAGAATCTTAAAGGATTCACTTACAACTTTTCAAGCTCATCTTTTGGCTTTAAATGGCCAAAAAGGTACTAATACAAAGTTGACGATAATAAAAGATGGTGCTCAAATTACTCAAAAAGTTTTAAAATCAAAAAATAAAATTACGGGAAAAAAACTAGACAGTATTGTTAATGGATTTTGCAAAAATAGTTTTAAGGCTTTTGTTTATAAAAATATTGAAGTTGAATCCGATTGGATTCGACTTCAATCCGCCAAAAGTATTTTTAAAGATCAAAATAATTTAAATGAAGTAGGCAAAAAATTAAAAGATTTTGTTCTGTCTGTTTTAAAAAAATAATATGCTCTCACCGAAAGCTCAAAAAATATTAGACAATTATTTTAATTTACCTTTTGAAGGGGTAAAAGGCGTGCGTTGTCCATACTTTAATAATGCTAGACTGAAACAACGTGCTCAACTACGGGTATTGGTTGGTAAAGGTACTCCAAAAGAAATAATCGAAGAAGCCAAAATTGTTTCTATTCAATATCATGCCGGTTTGTTCGATAAAACTGGACATTGCTGTCTTCACAATGAACATACCGGTAAAGAGGTAAATAGCGACGAAGTTCGAAAATTTTTGATTGATCACAATCTAGGAATAGAGTGCTCAGGTTTTGTTACTCAAATTTTACGTGCTCATTTTCAAGAAACAAAAAATATTGATATTACTCGTAAGTTTTTTATTGTTTCACCGCGATATTTTTTGCGTTGGCTGATAACTTTATTGAGACCTATCGAAAATATTGGTGTTCGTCGCTATCTCGATGATCATAATACCAAACAGATCAAGTGGGACGAAGCGCAAGCTGGTGATGTGATTGTTATGCTTGAAACTGGAATAAAAAATAACCACAATCATATTTTGCTAATTACTGATAGGGTAGGAGATACACTAAAATACGCGCATGCTCGAGCTTGGAATAGTGAAGGAAAATATGGCCACGGGGTGGCTATTGGTGAAATAAAAATCATTAATCCAAATGGCACACTACTGGATCAAGTTTGGACAGAATTCTCCTGTGTGAACGAAAAAAATGAAACTTGGCAAGAAGCCAAACGAGCCAAAATTTTGCAAATGCGTCGAATTTATTTTTAAATTAGTTCAGTATTTCAATGTTTGTTTTATTTTTATCACTATTATTATTTATGATTACTGCATTGTTGGTTTTTGTTTTGGTTGTTTTAGTTTTTTCACCGGTATTTTTAGGAGTACCATTTATGCCGACTCATAAAAAACAAGCGATAAAAATGATGGAATTTGCAGATATAAAATCGGGGATGAAAGTGATTGATCTGGGATCAGGGGCAGGACGTTTGTTATTTTTGGCAGCCGGAAAAGGGGCAACGGCGATAGGTTATGAATTGAATCCATTTTTGGTGGTATGGACAAAGTTGATGATAATTTTAAAAGGTAAACAAAAGCAGGTTGATGTGTTATATAAATCAATTTACGATGCTGATATTTCAGAAGCCGATGTTATTTTTATGTTTTTGTTTCCACCTCATATGAAGAAATTGACAGAAAAAATAGCAAATGAAGCAAAATCGGGAACTAAAATATTGTCATATTCATTTCCATTGCCTGGTTGGACGCCACTGATACATGAACAGGCAATTTATGTTTATAAAAAATAAAAAACTCGAATAAAATTCGAGCAAATACTACTGCTGTATGAAGGTCCGCTGGAAGGACCCAAGTTCGTATTGCGCTCAAGACGGGGGGGGTCGTCGAGCACTCGAAGCATGGGTCCTTCCAGACGGTTTTTCTCCAAGTAAGAGAGAGTCTTACCTAGAGGGGTAAGGATGACAGGAGTTGAACCTGTGACTAGTCACTTTGTTAGCGGCTTGCTCTACCAGCTGAGCTACATCCTTAAAAATGAACTATTAAAAAATACAATAAATTATAAAATAAGTCAATGGTTGACTACACTAACTGGTTTTGGTATACTTTTTTTATCAAATGGCCTGTTCGTCTAATGGTTAGGACTTTACCTTCTCAAGGTAGAAATACGGGTTCGATTCCCGTACGGGCTACCAAAAGGGATTTCACATGTGTGGGGTCTCTTTTTTGTTTAATCATAGAGAAAATATTGGGTTCGATTATGCTTTATACTATGTGTGTTATTTTCGCCCAATGATCTTAATGACCCAACGAGAATCGAACTTTACTTCTACAAGGAACATTGTGTTTTTTTTCTTACGTCTTTTGTGATTTTGATATTTATGATATACTTGACTTATTAGCCAAAAGTTGATATATTAGCGAATTAATAAATATATGTCTATAACTAAAAAAGCTAAAGATCAATTGATAAAATTTTTGCTTGGAAAATCTTCTGTGCCGAGGGGCTTGTTTGAATTAAACCAGTATTTTCGCTTGTATGCACCAATTAATTTTAGAAATGAAAAAGGAGAAGCTGGGGAAATAATTGCCATTAGTACAAATTTTAGATACGGATCAATAATAACTTCAGGCAAAGATTTGAAAACATTGGATGAAAATATCAAAGATGCAATCCTGACTTCTTTTGATATTCCTTCTTCTTTTGCTAAAGAAGCCAAAATTTACAAAACTTCTGATAAGCAGGAAGAATATGCCATCGCTTAGTGAACTACCGGGAGAAATAAAACGCAAGAAATTTATCCGAGCGCTCCAACGCCTCGGATTTATAATTGATACAGCCGGTGGTGATGGCAGTCACTATAAAGCCACTTGGGAAAAAACTCAAAAATCAATTACTATTCAATCAAAATTAAGAAAAGACGTTTTGTATTATTTGTTGAAAGAGATTGAAAATATTAGTGGACTAAAATGGGAAGAAATTAAAAATGAATTATGATAAAAAAACTAGCTCTATACTCCTTTATAGTTTTAATAGTATTTGTAGTGCTAACGTTTTTATTATTTAATTTAAAAATAAAAAATAATAAAGATTTTTATTTACCAATAACCCAAAACGTTCAATCAACATCAAGCGCAAAAATTGTAACTTCAAGTACGTCACATGATTTAGGCGGTGATTATTCAAAAAGTAATGATTCGATATATTATAGAGGTACAAAGATCGACGCCGATTTTAATACTTTTTATTTTATTATTAGTAATGTCAACAGAGGCTATGATGTTTTTGATGTTGCCGCTGATAAAAATAGTGTGTTTGTAAATGGTTCTAAAGAATTTAAAAATTTAGACGCCCATTCTTTTGAATGGATAAGTACTAATTATGTAAAAGATAAATTTGGTGTATATAATAATTCTTTATCTATCAATTTAAAAAAGATTGTCGAAGCTGACCCTGCGACCTTTGTGAATGTTGGACCGAGTCAGATAACGGCTGTGGATGCGGAAGATAAAAACTATTTATATTTTGGTGGAGAAATAATGATGAAGAAAGAAGTCGGGATGAAGTATCTTGATTATTTTTATTCGAAGAACGCCACAAATATTTTTTATAAGAATAAAATTATTAATGGGGCTGATCCAAGTACTTTTGTGTCTATTGGTGCGGATGGTGTTCGTGGTATGGACGCGATTGTGAATGGGTATGCAAAAGATAAAAATCATGTGTATGTGGATGGCAAGGTAATAATTGGAGTCGATCCAGTGACCTTTGTTCCAACTGATCGGGTCGGTTATTGGAGGGATAAAAATAATCAGTATGCGTTTGGCAAAAAAATTAAAAACGATTTTGTTTCTTGTGCGACAAGCACGGTATTGACGGCTGAGGAAAGAAATTTCTGGTCTAAAAAATTAAGTATTAATATAGAAAAATCTAAATTTGAATTTTGTAATCTCCCAGACGGGTCAAGGCTGGTCGGTTATCAGAAAGATTTTTCCACAAGTACCGAATCTCCACAAATTAAATTATTTGATTGGTTTGATAAAAATAACAAGTTGATTAATAATGAGCCAGCGAAGCTTGATTGTTGGTCTAATGGTTCCAGTGAAATTCATGGTTCAGTTTTGGATCAATCTATTGATGTTTTGGATAATCAGAAAGTTAAAGTCGGTTGTTCTTTGAATGATGCCTGTGATGGTAAGACAATATATTTGCTGGATTTAAATAAGATGAAATTTTCTCCAAAAGAGGCCGTGACGTCTACCAGTGAATATTATGATTGCGGCTATCGTGGTTAGGTGGTTGTAAATAAAATTAAAAATCTTAGTTTTTTAAAATAAAATCCAGCCAAGCCTTTATCTCAGCCATAAAAGTGTTCCAATAGTCAGTAGAGTGGTCTACAAACAAAAACCGGATTCATTCCGGTATTTTGTTATACTCTATTAAAGCAATCTCGATCTTTTTGATCCGTAAATTTTAATCATATTATTTTAATGATTGTTTATTAATAAATTATTTATTTATTTCATTCGTAAACTACGACGAGCGGTCACTTGCATGATAATAAAAAAAACCGTCGCCAATGTAAATACGATTAGCAATGACCATAGGGGGTTAAAATCACTATAACCGGTAATACCATAGCGTAACAAATTCACGTTGTGGTGAATAGGGTTTAGTAAACTTATTTTTGACCAGACACCAGGCAAGGTGGAAATTGGATAAAAAACACCAGATAAGAAAAGCATTGGTTGCATAATAAACGTGGTCATAAAAGTAAGAGTTTCAAAATTTTGTGCCACAAAACCAAAAATTACACCAAGCATGCCAAATTCTAAGCCAGTCAAAAATAATGTTAATAAAAGATAAAGTGGATGAGACAGGTATGGTCCAGGAATAAACCAGATGGTGACCACAATCGCAATACAGAGGGTAATGATGGAACGTGTAAAAGCGGCCAGCGCATAACTTATGCCAATGCGCCACGGTGGAATTGGGACCAGTTGCAAATCAATAATATTTCCTACATTTTTTGCAATGACCAGAGCAAATGACGGATTTGAAAAACTACTGTTGACGATCATCATAGCCAATAGTCCGGAATAAACAAAACTAATGTATGGAACAGTACCAATACTGCGACCAGCCGCGACCACACCAAATATCCCAAGATAAAGTCCTACTGAAATGATCGGACTAAAGACAGTGTCGATCCAAATTTTTTGGAATCGTTTTACTTCTCGAGCATAAAGTGCCCACATGTGTGTAAACATATTTTTATGGTTGTGTCAGTTTTAAGAATACCTGTTCGAGCGAAGCGGCTTCGGAGCGAATGCCTTTGATATTGCCACGGTAATGATTGGTGAGTTTTGTCATGTCATCGGTAAGATCAATGATAGGCATTTCATACTCGATGCCAATTTCGTTGATACCTGGTAAGTGGGTGACATTGCGATCAAATAATTCAAAATGAATCATATTTTTGGAAAATTCTTGTTGAATATCTTTTAGCTTGCCAGTTTTTATTACGCGTCCGTGATTGATAAGGGTGATAGATTCACAAAGTTGTTCGGCTTCTTCTAAATAATGAGTGGTAAATAATATGGTCGTGCCTTCAGCGTTTAGTCGTCGTACTAATGCCCAAATTTTTTGGCGTAGTGATACATCCACACCAGCGGTTGGTTCGTCTAAAATTAAAAAATTTGGTTTGTGAAGCATGGCTTTGGCCAACATTAGACGACGTTTCATACCACCAGATAAAGTGCGGGCGCGTTCGTGAATTTTATCTTCTAGTTCTAAATCTTTTAAAACTTGCAGAATTCGCTCTTTGCGTTCATGTTTAGGTACTCCGTACATGCCACTAAAATAATACAGCACTTCTTCCACAGTGAAAGCCATTTCCACTACAATTTCTTGAGGAACAATACCGATCATTTGTTTGGTAAACTCGGTTTCTTTTGCTACGTTATGACCAAACACTTCAATGGTACCGCTAGTGGGTAAAAGTATTCCGCTAATCATATTAATGATGGTAGATTTTCCCGCACCATTTGGACCGAGTAGTCCATAAATTTTACCTGGTTCAATTTGAAGAGAGATATCATCCACAGCGACAAAATCTTTGCCGGCTGGGTTGGTAAATTTCTTAGTGACATTCGTAATTTTTAGAGAAAACATAGTAAGTTTAATGAAGAAACTGTGAAAGTTTAGTATATCATTATTTAGTAACAGTTAACAAGATTGACTGTAGCTGTTATTTTTGTTAAATTGTATATATAATTTAAATTTTATTTTTTTAGTATGGCTTATAGTGAATGGAGTCGTGAAGATGGTTGGTCAAAGAAAGATGTGCCAAAAGGAGTGGTTGTTGTTGGTGATGGAGAAGAAGGTGAAAGTGAAAGTGATCGGGAAATAATTCCAGATATTATGCCTTCAGATTATCGGCCAGAAATTGGCAGTGAAGAAGATTTGAAAATTACGCCAGTCACTCCAGATGTGCGTATAAATAAAGACGAAGAAGCGATGATTCGTGACGCGATCATCAAAGGAGGATTGTTGGACAAGAGAATGCCTATTGTTAATGACAAAGATGAAATAAATTAGTCTGGTTGGCTGTATAATAATTATGAATATTATTCAAAAAATTAAAAAATATGTAGTGTCATCGGCGACGGTGATTTTGTTTGTCGTCTATGTGGTTTATCAGCGAATTAGTGATGTGGGTGTAAACAGTCAAAATAAAAATTTACCAGTAGAAAAAACTATATCTACAATATCTGTAGATATTTCAAACGTTAATACTCCCACTACCTCGGTTACTATAACTCCAGTCACACAATCAACCGGTTTATACAAAGATGGCGTCTACAATGGAAGTGTTGTTTTTGTATATGATTCCGATTTGCAGGTGCAAGCCGTTGTTAAAAATGGAAAATTGTCTGATATAAAATTTTTGATTTATCCAGATCGCACTCAATATTCGCGTGAAGTTGCCAACGAATCTACTCCAACATTGATTAAAGAAGCTATCCAAGCACAAAGTGTTAATATAGATGCAGTTTCTGGAGCCACCTATACTAGTGCTAGTTTCAAAGAATCATTGGCTTCCGCATTAGTTTTGGCAAAAAAATAATTATGCGAGATGAACGAATAGTTATGGGGATGCCAGTTTCGATAGAAATTGTTGATTTAGGAGTAGAACAAAAAGATTTTGACAAAGTATTTGTTTTTTTTGTTTACGTTGAAGAAAAATTTAGTACTTATAAAATTTCGAGTGAAACATCTCAAATCAATCAAGGTTTGATAAAGGAAAATGAGTATAGTGAAGATATGAAAGAGGTGGTCCGATTATCAGCAGAAACTGCGCGACAAACCAATGGATATTTTTCCACAATAGCTGCGGACGGCAGTTTTGATCCGTTGGGTTTGGTGAAAGGGTGGGCGATAAACAAAGCTAGTGATTTGTTACAAGAATTAGGTTTTAAAAATTTTTATATTGAAGCGGGTGGCGATATTCAAACCAAAGGAAAAAATAAAAATGGAGAGTTGTGGAGAGTGGGTATTCGTAATCCGTTTAAATTGGATGAAATTATAAAAGTAGTTTATTTGAGCGGACAAGGAATTGCTACTTCTGGTACATATGTACGTGGTCAACATATAATCAATCCGCTCAAACCAAAATCAACGATAACCGATATAGTAAGTCTGACAGTGATTGGACCAAATATTTATGAAGCAGATCGTTTTGCAACAGCCGCCTTTGCAATGGGCAAAGCTGGTATAGATTTTATTGAAAAATTATCAGATTTTGAAGGATATGTAGTAGATAGTTTGGGGGTAGCTACGTATACTAGTGGTTTTGAAAAGTTAATAACCAAAATATGATAAATATTATTGATCGTTTTTTAAATCGTTTTACCATGTATCGAGTGGCGTTATATTATTTAGTTGGACTTTTGGTAGTAGCGACTGGTTTTGGTTTTTTTAAAATTTTACCATATAGTGGAATTTCAATAATTATTTCTAGTTTATTTATTTTGGCAATTTGTTTAGTAACTAATTTTATATTTGCTTGGGCGTTTGATGCGAAAATTAATCTGGAGTCGGCTTATATTACCGTCTTGATTTTGATATTTTTAATTTCTCCTTTAAATTCATTACAGGATAGCGGATATTTTTCAATAGCCTTTTGGGGATCGGTTTGGGCAATGGCTTCAAAATATATTTTTGCTATCAACAAAAAACACGTCTTTAATCCAGCGGCTTTGGCGGTTGTGATAACTGAAGTAGTTTTGCATCAGTCTGCCAGTTGGTGGATTGGCACTGCAGCTATGTTTCCATTTGTATTGGTGGGCGGTTTGTTGTTGGTTAGAAAAATACGTCGGTTTGATTTTGTGATTAGTTTTTTAGCAACCGCTTTTGTCTTTAGTTTGTTACCGCGCATTGGGAATGCCGATGCTTTTTTAAGAGCTTTTAAAAACTTCTTTTTAATTAGCCCAATGTTTTTCTTGGCATTTGTAATGTTGACGGAACCTTTGACTACCCCACCAAAACGATGGTTGCGTGTAGTCTATGGTGCGATGGTTGGACTTTTGTCTGTGCCGGCTGCTCATTTTGGTTCATTCAATTTTACACCAGAACTGGCTTTGTTGGTTGGCAATATTTATGCATATTTGGTTAGTCCAAAGCAAAAATTAATTCTAAGTTTACAAGAAAAACAATTAGTGGCAACTGATACCTATGATTTTATTTTTAAAACAAACCAACCGTTGAAGTTTGAACCGGGGCAATATTTGGAATGGACACTTGGTGCAAAAGGAGCCGACAGTCGTGGTAATAGACGCTATTTTACTATTGCATCTTCACCAACTGAATCGGATATTAGAATGGGTATAAAATTTTATCCAGAAGCCAGTAGTTTTAAAAAAATATTACTAAAAATGAAAATTGGTGATACAATTATTGCCTCGCAATTAGCAGGGGAATTTGTCATGCCAAAAGATCCAAAACAAAAATTGGCTTTTATAGCGGGTGGTATTGGTGTTACTCCATTTCGCAGTATGATTAAATATTTGATAGATAAAAACGAACCACGGTCGGTGGTTTTATTATATTCCAACAATACTAATGAAGAAGTAGCTTATCACAAAATTTTCGATGAGGCCGAACAAAAACTGGGTATTAAAACGGTTTTTGCATTAACTAATTTGGCATGTATACCTGATAGCTGGAGAGGTTGTCGTGGTTTTTTAACTGCTGATACTATTAAAAAAGAAATTCCAGATTATAAGGAAAGAATGTTTTTTGTATCAGGCCCTCATAGGATGGTCGTAGCTTTTGAAAAAGTATTGGGAGATTTGGGCGTAAGTAAACGAAATATTAAGAAAGATTTTTTTCCTGGTTTTGCTTAAAAAATAATATGAAAAAAATTTATTTTCTATTATCAATTTTTGTTTCGTCTGTTTTTTTTGTTAATTCAGTTTTCGCTGCCACGTATCATGTTGCGAAAAAAAAATTAATAAAAATACCAAATAATAAAGTTCAAGCTTTGCACGTACCAATTTTGATGTATCATCATATTGTCAAACGTTCAGTACATGAGCCTTATTCAGTTTCACCGGATGTATTTGATCAACAAATGAATTGGTTAAAACAAAACGATTATCAAGTAGTTACTTATGCCGATTTTTATCAGTCTATGTTGAAAAATAAAGTGTTACCAAAAAAATCAGTAGTAATCACTTTTGATGATGGTGATGTTGATCAATATTCAGCCGCTTGGCCAATTTTAAAAAAATATCACTACAGCGCTTTGTTTTATATTACCACTAATTTTATTGGGCATCGGCAATGGATGGATTGGAAAATGCTAAAAGAGCTGTCGACAGCCGGTAATATGGAGATTGGTGCTCATACTATGAGTCATCCAAATTTATCCAAATTATCTTCAGAAAAACAATGGAGAGAATTAAAAATTAGTAAAGATATTTTGGAGAAAAATTTAAAAACAAAAATAAATTTCTTTGCTTATCCTGGTGGGGCTCACAATACTTCTACTGTCGCCTTATTGCAAAAGGCTGGATATCTTTCAGCTGTTACTACTAGGCATAATGTGTTTCATCTACCAAATGAAAATTTATATTTAGTTTCTCGTATTCATATTGATGATGATTTGCCTTCGTTTATTCAATTTGTGGAAGGCACACGAGTAAATTAAGCAGTAAAAACGCATCTTGTCGGATGTGTTTTTTTATGATAAAATGGTGTAGTTATTTTTAATTTTATAAATATGGCGGACATCCAAGAAATATTTAGTAGAATATTGGAAACAAAGAAAAAGCAAAAGGATATTAAGTCTGCTTATCGTGAAGCTTTGACATCATCGGAAGAATATAAAAATATTATAGATAAAATGACCGAATTGAGAGCAAAGAAAAAACAAATTGAAAATTCTATCAAACAAGATTTTTCCGGAGAGTTTCAAAAATTGGATGATTTTAAAATTGATTTGGAATCTGATAATACAATGTTGTCTGATGCGGCGTTTAGTAAATTGGTAAAAGGTGAGACGGTGGCAGTGGTTGATGAGTATGATAATAATTATGAACCATTATTTACGGTAAAATTTAAAAAAACATAATATAAAATAAGTGAATAAACAAAAAATAATTATTGCCCTAACAGTATTGGTGGATGTGATTGGGCTTGGGATAGTTTTGCCGTCACTACCTTTTTATGTTGCAAAAGTTGGTGGCGCAGCTCTAGAAGTGACTTATTTGTTCGCGGTTTTTTCGATTTGTTCTTTTTTGAGCACTCCGATGCTAGGTGCGTTGTCGGATAAAATTGGTCGTCGACCGATATTAATTGTAAGTATTGCGAGTACCGCGATTGGGTGGTTTGTATTTGCCAGCGCCAATAGTTTATTATTTTTATTTATTGGTCGTATTATTGATGGATTGGCGGCTGGAAATTTTTCGACTGCCCAAAGTTATTTGGTGGATATTTCTAAGAATGACAAAGATCGCACGCATAATTTGGGGTTAGTTGGTTCAATGTTTGGCATTGGTTTTATTTTAGGGCCGATGCTTGGTGGTTTGCTTGGCACCATTTCACCATCATTTCCTTTTTGGACAGCTGGTGTTTTGGCTACTATCAATATGATTATGGCAATTTTGTTTTTACCGGAAACAAACAAAAATCGCAATTTGGCTAGAATGAGTTTTAATCCATTTATACCAATTATAAATGCAGTTAAAAACAAAAAATTATTCCCATATTTTGTGACTTGGTTTTTATTTGGGACTGCTATGTCTGGCACTCAATCCATCATGGCATTATATTTTAATGATCGTTTTGGTTTTAGCGCTTTGGTAATTGGTATGATCATCACTGTCCAAGGAGCGATAATGTCTGTAAATCAGATGGTTGGACTAAAGCGTTTCTGGTTGCGTCATTTCAAGGAACCAGATTTGGTATTGTTTATGTTTTTGGCATTTACTATCAGTTATTTATTAATGGGGTTGAATTTTACAACTTTGTTTTTTGTGGGAATTTTAATAGGTGTTTTTGCTCAATCGGTATTAAGAGCGGTTTTTACGAGTCAAGTGTTAGGTTTGGCCGATGCTCATGTGAAGGGCGAAGCGATGGGTGTTTTAAATTCAGTTTTGTCTCTTGGTATGGTAGTTGGGCCACTTTTTACCGGTCCAGTATATACTTATAAAATAAATTTTCCTTTTTTTGTCAGTTCGATTTTAATGCTTATCGCATTTGGTATAATTTATCAGCATCGTAAAAAAATGCAGAGAATAAAACTGGATGAAAATGTACAGGTGAATGTAATTTAGTAAAAACCCATGTTTAAAGCATGGGTTTTTTGATAGTTGATTTTTTCCCAGTTAAAGTATAATGTATATACATGTTATCAGATTTTAGCTACAAGTTTTATCGCACTACAATTGAGGCTTTGCAGGGAATGCAGGAAGCAATTTTTGGTGCGCGTGAATCAATTTATTGGGAAATATATTCTTTGATAGATGACGAGATCGGTATTCCGTTTATTGATATTTTGTGTCAAAAAGCCAAAGATGGTTTAGAGGTAAAAATAATTGTGGATGCAGTTGGTAGTTTTGGATTGTCGCGTTTGAGTATCAATCGTTTGCGTGCCGCTGGAGTTGATCTGATATATTATAATTCTTTGTTGCCAAATTTATTATTGCGTGGTTGGGTCAAATCCCTTTGGTGTAGAAATCATCGTAAGGTCTTGGTGTTAGACAAAGAAACTGTTTTTATTGGTGGAGTAAATGTAGCAGATTTGTATTCCACTTGGGATGATTTACACGTTAAAATTACTGGAAAAATAGCCACACCACTGTTGCGTTCTTTTGCCAAATCATATATTCGTGGTGGTGGTAATAAAAATAAAATTAAACATTTGTTGCGACCACAAATAAAAAAAGAATGGCAAGATCTTAAAAATCGTTGTAAATTTATTTTACACTCTCCTGTTAGTAAAAAGCGTTCCAGAGTTAAAAAGATTTTTTTAGATGCACTATCTAATGCAAAGGCTAGTTTTAATTTATTGACTCCATATTTTGTTCCGGATAAGAATTTTTTTAAATTAGTATCAGCAGCCAAAGAGCGAGGGGTGAAAATGGATCTTTTTTTACCTTTAATTCCGGATATTAAAATTACTAGATGGATATCTGGATTTTATTCCAAAATGGCTCATAAACACGGTTTTAATGTTTTTTTGTCAACAAAAATGAATCATGGTAAAGCGATGACCTGTGATCAACAAATGGGTTTTGTCAGTAGTGTAAATTTTACACCACGTAGTTTTTTTATAAACGAAGAAGCTGGTATTTTTTTTAATGATGAGTTGATGATAAACGATCTAAATTTAATTTTTGATGATTTACGTCAGCGCGGAATATGTTTAAATGAAAATAATTATTCCCATATTGGTTGGCAAGGAAAAGTCAAAGATTGGCTCGGGAAACAATTTGGAGGTTGGGTATGATTTTTACACCTTTGTCAGATCGCATGCGTCCACGAAATTTTGATGAATTTTTTGGGCAAGAAGAAATTGTTGGTAAAAAAAAGTTGTTGAGAAAATTAATCGATAGTGATCAGTTGTCCTCTTTGATTTTTTGGGGACCACCAGGAGTTGGTAAGACTACTCTTGCTCAAATTATTGCCGCTGCCACCAAATCTCATTTTGTGATAATTTCGGCGGTGATGGACGGAAAAGATGAATTGAGAAAAGCTGTAGAGGACGCTCATTATCATCTTCGTTTGGAAAATAAAAGAACAGTTTTATTTATAGACGAAATTCATCGTTGGAATAAGGCACAACAGGACGCTTTGTTACCTTATGTAGAAAAAGGTTTAATTACTTTGATTGGGGCTACTACTGAAAACCCATCTTTTGAAATTATTGGAGCGCTTTTGTCACGTTCACGAGTTTTTATTTTAAAAAAATTGGATATTGATGATATTGTGAAAATTGTCAATCGCGCTTTGGTTGATAAAGAACGGGGACTAGGAAAAATTAATATTAAAATAGACAAAAATGACATTGAATTATTGGCACAACTATCATCTGGAGATGCGCGCGCGGCACTCAATAGTCTGGAATTGGCAGTGAATGCCAAAATTGGTAAAAGCAAAAATACCGAAATAAAAATTTCAAAAGAAGATATCAAAGAAGCTTTACAAAAGACCCATTTAGTTTTTGATAAAAAAGGTGAAGAATTTTATAACTTAATTTCCGCATTACACAAATCAATGCGTGGTAGTGACCCCAATGCGGCGATTTATTGGTTGGCGCGTATGCTTGAAGGGGGAGCGGATCCGCTGTATATAGCCCGTCGAGTGTTGCGTTTTGCCAGTGAGGATATTGGTATGGCCAATAGTGAAGCGCTCGTTCAAGCCAATGCCGCCTATGATGCTTGCCACAAAATTGGCTATCCCGAATGTAGCGTGCATTTGGCACAAGCAGTGGTATATTGTGCTAAATCTGCCAAATCAAATTTATTGTATACCGCTTATGGACAAGCCAAAAAGGATGCTGAAGAAACTTCACATTTGGGTGTCCCAATTCATCTACGCAACGCAACAACTAAATTTATGAAAGATATTGGTTATGGCAAAGATTATAAATATAATCCAGATTTTACGGAACCAATTGATCAAGATTATTTACCAAAAGAATTAAAAGGTAAAAATTATTTTAAAAAGTGACAAACAATAAAATTTTATTAGTTCATCGTAATTTTTCGCTTATTCTCTTCCACATGTTCGATATTGATTATTATTATTTTTTTATTTTTTAATAATTCGGTTATTTTTTCTGGCCATTCGATCACACAAAGTGATTCTGGCTCACATAAATAATCTTCAATGCCGATGTCTATTAATTCTTGTTCGTCTTTTAGACGGTAGGTATCGATATGGACTAGATTTTTTATTTTTTGATCGTGAATGTGATAATGATTCATTAAAGTGAAGGTTGGGCTGGTGATCTCGTTTTTAATCCCAAATCCAGCGGCTAAGCCTTTCATTAGAGTGGTTTTGCCGGCGCCAAGTTCGCCAACTAAAAGCAAAATATTGCCACCTTTAAAATGTTTAGCAGTTTTTTTGCCAAATTCATAAGTTTCTTCTTTTGAATTTGTGATAATTTCCATAAGTTTCATTTTTAATTAGTTTACACTATTTAGGTACTGTTTGCCAAGCTAAGTTTTTTTTTGTATAATAAGAGCATTGTTTTAACTGTAATTCATTTATGTCCCTATCTATTGAAGAAGTCAGAAAAATAGCTAAGCTGGCTCGTGTTGAATTAACTTCTGCTGAAGAAGTACGTCATGTGGCTACTATTTCTACCATATTGGATTTTGTTAATACACTCAACGAAGTTGATACCGAAGGAGTGGAACCGACTGCTCAAGTAACTGGTTTGGAAGATGTAGTGCGTGAAGATGTATCAAAAAATTGTGAATTTAAAAAAGAATTAATTGTGCAAATGCCACAAGTTAGTGCTGGTTTACTCAAAGTGCCGGCAGTTTTTGGTGATAGTGAAGATATTATATAATTTTATGAAATTGAATGAACTAACAATAAAAGAAGCTCAAGAAGGTTTGCGAAGTAAAAAATTTACGGCGGTGGAATTGACCAGAGCTTGTCTGGATAGGATTCAAGAAAGAAATTTAGAATTAAATGCGTTTATTACGGTTTGTGAAGAAGTAGCTTTGAAAGAAGCTCAAGTGGCCGATGAAATGTTGGCACAGGGTTTGGCAAAATCATTGACTGGCATTCCTTTTGCAGTAAAAGATGCGATTTGTACCGCTGGTGTTCGTTCGACTGGTGCGGCCAAGATTCTGGATAATTATATACCACCATATGATGCTACGGTAATCAAAAAAATTCGTAGTCAAGGTGGTGTATTGGTTGGAAAAACAAATTGTGATGCACTCGGACATGGTGCTAGCAATGAAAATAGTATGTATGGACCAGTAAAAAATCCGTTTGATCTAAAAAAAGTAGCTGGTGGTTCTTCTGGTGGAGCGGCGGCGGCAGTGGCCGACAATATGTGTATCTATGCGATTGCCGAAGACACCGGTGGATCCATTCGTCAGCCAGCAAGTTTTTGTGGAATAGTTGGTTTGCGTCCTAGTTATGGTCGTAATTCTCGTTTTGGAATTATGCCGATGGCTTCATCTTTTGATACGGTTGGACCAATGACCAAAACTGTCGAAGATATGGCGGTGGTGATGCAAGAGATTGCGGGAAAAGATGAACTTGACGCGACCACGGTACCAGAGTCGGTGCCGAACTATGTAGATGAATTTAAAAAAGATTTGTCTGGTTTGCGAGTCGGCGTCCCACAAGAATATTTTGATTCGGAAGGTATGGATGAAGAAGTAAAACAAATTGTTCAAACACAAATAAAAAATTTAGAAAAACAAGGCGCAGAAATAATTCCGGTAAGTTTGCCACTGACCAAGTATGCTTTGGCAGTGTATTATGTTTTAGTTCCAAGTGAAGATAGTAGTAATTTGGGTAGATTAGACGGCGTGCGTTATGGAGTGCGAGCAGAGACCAAAGATTTATTTAATTTATATTCACAAAGTCGCGAGCAAGGTTTTCCGGAAGAAGTAAAACGCCGTATTTTAATTGGTACTTATGCTTTGTCAGCCGGCTATTATGACGCTTATTATAAAAAAGCTCAACAAGTGCGAACTTTAATTTGTCAGGATTTTAATCGCGTGTTTAGTGATGTTGATGTGTTGATTGCGCCCACTTCACCTTTTCCTGCTTTTGATTTGGGTTCAAAAGCCAACGATCCGATCCAACTGTATCTGGCAGATATTTTGGTGGCGCCGGCAAGTTGTGCGGGTATTCCATCGATTTCTGTTTCCGGTGGTCAAACCAAAAATAATTTGCCGGTAGGTGTTCAGATTATCGGCCCTCGTTTGAGTGAGGGATTAGTTATGCGAGTTGCCAACAATATAAATAAATAATTTTTTTTAAATCAAAAATTGAAATTATAATTTATGTCTAAAAAAATACCTGAAGCCGATTTGATCCAGGTTTCTGAATCAGCCAACACACCGATCACTAGAACTTTACCACCACAAAATTTTACTACGACTGGCGAACCAATTAATTTTCGTGATAGTTGGAGAATTTTCCGTATTATTAGTGAATTTATTGACGGTTATCAATTTTTAGATAAATTTAAACGAGAGATAATAATTCTAGGTTCGGCACGTTTACCAAAAAACGGTCATTATTATAAAGTTGCAGAAGAATTGGGTTGGTTGTTAGGTAAAAATAAATTTACTACCATTACCGGTGGTGGTCCTGGTATTATGGAAGCAGCCAATAAAGGTGCGTTTGATGCTGGAGGTACAACTGTTGGTATTAATATTCAATTGCCGTTTGAACAACGAATTAATCCTTATGTAAAAGAATCAGTCGGTTTTTTCTATTTTTTTACTCGCAAAGTAATGTTGACTTCGCCGGCTGACGCCTTTGTTTTTTTCCCTGGTGGGTTTGGTACGATGGATGAATTTTTTGAGGTAGTAGATTTTATGGAATTGGGTTTTATGCAAAAAGTACCGATTATTTTAGTTGGGAAGGAATTTTGGGAACCGTTGTTAAAATTTTTACGTTTAAATTCTAGCGGTATCGCTCATTCTATTCCAGAAGATATCATAGATAGTTGGCATGTAGTTGATAATGCACAGGATGCTTTTGAATTTATAAAAGATGTTAAAGATTTACCAAATGAATGTTCTATTTCTGACAGTAATATATTTTGTCAGGGTGGACCAGATTGGCGTGTGTTTCGCATTATGGCCGAACTGGTAGATGGTTTTGAATTTTTGACCAAGATTAAAAATGATGTTACTATTTTTGGAACAAAAAGTATTTTACCAGGTTCTTCATATTATAATGCAGCCTATGAGGTCGGGAAATTATTAGCTCAAAATGGTTTTACAACTATCACCGGTGGTGGTCCTGGTATTATGGAAGCAGCCAATAAAGGTGCGTTTGATGCTGGTGGTGAAAGTGTTGGTATCAACATGCGCTGGGAAAAAGGGGAACGTATAAATAATTATGTGACAAAGTCAGCTGGTTTTTTCTTTCCTTTTGTACGTAAACTAATTATCACTTCACCCTCCAAGGCGTTTATCTTTTTCCCTGGTGGGTTTGGAACTTTGCATCAATTATTTGAATTATTGACTTTAATGGAAACTAAAAAAATTCCTTTAGTTCCACTGATTTTAGTCGGAAGTGATTTTTGGAAACCGATGCTTGAATATTTTCATATTTTGTACCATGACTTTAAAACTATTGGTCTCACTGATCAAGACTTAGTTAAAGTAATCGATCGACCCGATGATATTTTAAAATATTTAAAATAAAATGATTCCATATTTTCAGGCCAACGCTTTTGTATTTGGTCCGCTCACTATTCAAGTATGGGGTTTGTTTGTTTCTCTTGGAATTTTGTCTAGTTTGATTTTGGCTTATAAGCTTTCTAGTAAATATTTTTTGGCTGAACAGGTAATTTTGGATTTTGGGGTGTGGAGTATTGTTGGAGGTTTACTTATGGCCAGAGTATTTCATGTTGTTTTTTATGAACCAGAATATTATTTACTTCATCCGTCTGAAATAATTTATTTTTGGCAGGGTGGGGCATCATCTCTAGGTGGATTTGTGGGGGCAATTTTTGCAATTTATATTTTTGCAAAAATTAAACATTTTAGTTTAAAAGAATTGTGGCCATATTTTGATGTGATGGCTATTAGCTTGTGGTTGGGGTGGGCGATTGGAAGAATTGGATGTTTTATGATTCATGATCACCCTGGAAAATTGACGAATTCTTTTTTGGCGGTAAATTTTCCAGATGGTGCGCGTTATGATTTGGGGTTGTTTGACTCACTACTTGCTTGGTTTATTTTCATTATATTTGCGTTTATATTCAAAAAATTGGTAAAAATACGTTGGGGCTTAGTTTCGCAATTATCTTTTGCCATATACGCTTTTGTCCGTTTTTGGTTGGATTTTTTACGAGCTACCGATGTGTCACAAGCAGATGTGAGATATTTAATGTTAACCCCAGCCCAATGGGGGATGTTGGTGATATTTGTCGGATTGACTTCTTGGTTGGTTTTTGATAGTATTAAACGACAAAAAAACACTGGAGAGGTCGCATAGTGGCCGAGTGCGCCGCCTTGGAAAGGCGGTATACCGCAAGGTATCGAGGGTTCAAATCCCTCTCTCTCCGCAGCGAGGGATTGCTGCCCAAACGAGCGAACGAACCGAGTGGTTCCTTCGCTGTGATAAGCAATTTCTTGTCCTTCAAATTCAGGTTCAATATTGTCGCGTCGACGAACTCGCGCTTTTTTTCGTTATCCGCAGCTTTGAAGCGATCCTTCGCTCGGTTGAGCAGAAAGACTTGCTTCCGCAAGGGTTCTAAGATTCCGGTACGGTCCAGGAGTCTTGCAAGTTCCGCTTCAAGTCGGCGTCTTTCTGCGAGGAAGCGAGCCTGGTCGCTCGCAAAGTCGGAGGCAGAGATCTCGTCGGCTGCGCGCATAAGCCTGAGGTTGGCGAGTAACTCGCACTGCTTATCGATCGCGTGCTGCACTTCGGCACGGAGAACTGGTATTTCCTGACGGGAAACATCCACAATGCTGTCGAGTTCGGCGAGCACCAGATCGATGACTTCGCCTGGAAGCTGGAGTGTCCCAAAGAAGTCAGCAAGTTGCTCGTCAATTTTTCGCTGTTCCAATGTGGGCTGTCCGCAATACCAACGGCGGCGGTCTTTCCGCGCGCAATGGTAGTAGAGATATCGGGCGCCGTGGCGGTTGATGGTCAACTCCGGCGTAACGCGGGCGCCGCACGCGCCACATCGCAGTAACTTGCGGTATCGGAATTCGTCCGCAGTTGGAAGCGGTACTGACTCGCGCCGTTTGGTCATTGCTTGTACCAAGTCAAAATCGGCCAATGTCACCATTGGCTTGTGCAATCCGTCGTGGAGTTCCCCTGCGAAAGGCATCTTTCCCGTGTAGAACGGGTCATTGAATATGCGGCATACTTCACTCATCGTGAGCTTGCGGCCTCCGAAGTTCCCGAAGCGGGGCGTTCGCAGCCCATATTCGGTGGCGAAGTCCAAAATCTCCAAGGCGGTGCGGCCCGCCAGACGCATGGACCACATGTCGCACATGATGCGCCATCGTTCGGGATCAGGTTGAAGAGTTCCATCTGTTGCGCGGAGGTAGCCTATCTTGGGTCGGTTGGGCCAGTGCCCGTTCAACAGCGCTTGTCGGTTTCCGCGCTTGACGTTCTTTGAAAGGTCGTCGCTGTACTTGGTCGCCATGCCGAACATGATTGACATTAGCAACTTGTCGTCGCCGCTCCCGGTGTAAGTTCGGTCCGGCGCCACAATGGAGCGGATCTGTCCTTCGCCGAGCGACCACATGATTGCGCCGCCGTCGACGGGATTGCGCGCCAAGCGATCCAGTGCCCAGACGAGCACTCCGTCAGCCTGGCGGCGGGTGACCATGTCCATGAGCTTTGCAAAGCCTGGGCGACCGGGGCGCTTGGCGGACATCGCCTCGGCTATCGGTTCGCCGATAACGACAAGTCCTTGCCGGGTAGCGAGCTCGCGCAGTTCACGCTCCTGTGCCGGAATCGAAAGTTGTTGACGATCTTCGGCCTCGCTGCTCTTGCGCAGGTACATCACGAGGCGAAGGGGTTGATGTTGCTGCATATGAAGTGTGTTCAGTTTCCGGAGCCGCGCCAGTGGTGGCGGGGTCCGGCATCGAGAGGAGGACGGCAAACATGCGCACCAGCCTCTCGGCCATCTGCTCGACGTCGGCTTCGGTCCACGGTTGTGGGCCAAGGTGGTTTTCGAGCAGTTCGCGCAGCCGCTGGGCGGTCTGCGGTCGTACCTTCAATGGATGTGGTAGTTTCAAATTCATTGTAGCATTATCGCACGCGGATCAAAAGTGGATAACCTGGACAATCCGGAAGCAACCTGCACTTCGTCAAACCCTCATAAAACGAAAACAACGACCTTCACTTGATGGCCGTAGTTTTATTGTTCATTGTAGCGCAGTTATCCACACCTTGCCAAAACCGGAAGTAACTCCCCGGTTCATTCAGGTTACGAGCTCGGCGACAATGGTGTAAAATATCTCACAGCTCGCCCACCGTGGGCACAAGTCGTAAATCGACCGCGCAACAGATTGTTATCTGAGGTCACCCCCAGTCGAGTGGGCGAGCTGCAATCTAATGGGCCTGACATCCCAGCAACTATCCCAAGAAAGGAGGTGACCAGATACCAATAGCAGAATGCCACCATTCTGTCAATGGTAACTATGAACAAAATCCATCGTTTGGCGCGACGCATCGCTCAGCGGAGACAAAAAACATTTGCGTTTACGTGCTTCTGGATGAGTGGAAGAGCCTCGTGCCAGTCGCGGATCGCGTCACGTACCGCGCGAACTACATGGTCGTGTTCGTCGGCAAGACATTTCATCCGATAAGGGCGCAAGTCAAGTGTGGCCCAAGGGGTGCGCCGGTTGAACGGACCGAGAAACGCAGGTGGAAATGGAGGTTCTACGTGCGCTTCGTCACTGACAGTTTGGAGGCTGCCACGGACTTCGTCTTGGTCGAGCGGTCCGGGAAAATGCAGGTCTCTCTGCTGAAGCCGGCCAAGCTCGAGGAAGTTTCGTTCGTGGAAATCGACTAGGGGAGGGCATATGTCAATCCGCGCTCCGCCCAGATAATGGGCGGTAGGGTGGTGGACAGAACACAAGAACCGTTCGCTATCCTACTTTGTTCCTAAATATTTAGAAACAAAGTAGGCGAACGGTTTTTTGTTTTTGTATCATTTTTTAATCACAGTTTATATTCCTTTTCACAAACTTCCAACGTCTCATATAACGTCTAGGTGGACTATAGTCCGGCACCAACACAAGTTCATCATGCTGTTTCTCGATCTCTTTTTTCCAAAGGGTTCTAACTAGCTCCCGAACTGCCCGCCAGGTCACGCTTATATGAGCAATTTGCCCATATTTTACAAAACATCTCGATCAAATCGGGATGTTTTTTAATCTCTTAAATTGACTTTTAGCCTTAAAATATATAAACTAGTGATATTATTTTATGATACTTTAAAACATGTACGAAATTTTGTTATATTATAAATATACGAACATTGTTGATCCAAGTGAACTGTGTCAAACACAGCGGTTGCTTTGTAAAAAGCTCGGACTTAAAGGGCGTATTATTATCGCGCCCGAAGGTATTAATGGGACGGTTGAAGGTTTGGTCGAAAATACTCAAAAATATATTGATGAGGTAATTGTTGATCCGCGTTTTATTACTATGAATTTTAAACGAAGCGCTGGTACTGGCAACGCTTTTCCCAAATTGGCCATAAAGGAGCGTTCAGAAATTGTGAGCGCCCATCTTGGTGGTGACGACGTCAATCCGGTTGATACTACGGGAAAATATTTATCACCAGAAGATTTACATAGTTGGATTCATGAACAAAAAGAATTTTATATTATCGATATGCGTAATGATTATGAACACGCTGTTGGTTTTTTTAAAAATTCAATTTTGCCTCCATTGGAAAATTTTCGTGATTTACCAAAAATTTTACCAACACTAGCTCATCTAAAAAATAAAACAGTAGTGACCGTTTGTACTGGTGGTGTTCGTTGTGAAAAGGCGTCTGGATTTTTGGTAAAACATGGTTTTAAAGATGTATATCAGTTGCATAACGGCATTGTTTCTTATATGGAAAAATATCCAGATGAAGATTTTGCCGGCAAATTATATGTGTTTGATGGACGTGTTACTATGGGATTTAGTAGTCCTGTCAAAGATCATGAGATAGTAGGTGTTTGTAAAAAATGTGATGCTCCAAGTGAGAATTTTGTAAACTGCCTTCTGCCTACTTGCCACAAACATTTTATCTGTTGTGTCGGGTGTTTAAATGCAAAAGGTGAGCCTTTTTGTTCATGGCGTTGTGCTTTGATAAAAAAATTTCGAGAATTATTTAAAAAAAATAAAAAGAAAAATTAAAAAAATAATCAACAAAATGCAGTCTCCCAATCAAATTCTAAAAAATAAATTTGGTTATGAATCTTTTCGTTTTAACCAAGAAGAAATAATCCAGACCATCATGCAAAAGCGTGATGCGTTTGTTTTAATGCCAACTGGCGGTGGTAAGTCTTTGTGTTATCAAATCCCGGCTTTATTGTTTGATGGTTTGACGGTGGTGGTGTCACCACTGATTGCGCTCATGAAAGATCAAGTAGACGCCTTAAGACTAAATGGGATCAAAGCAGCATATATGAATTCTTCACTAGATGGTGAAGAAATTTCTGTAATATACAATCAGTTAAATAAAGGAGAAATCAAATTATTGTATATTTCTCCAGAAAGATTGCATGGTAACAATCGACAATTTTTAGTATATTTAAGAAGTTTAAATATTTCTTTGTTTGCTATTGATGAAGCTCATTGTATTTCTAGTTGGGGTCATGATTTTCGTCCGGAATATCGAATGTTATCTTCGTTAAAAAAAGAATTTCCAAAAATTCCAATAATTGCTTTGACTGCAACGGCGGACAATCTCACTCGTGACGACATTTTAAATAAATTAAAACTAAAAGATCCAAGCGTTTTTGTTTCTAGTTTTAATCGACCAAATATTCATTATAGTATTGAGCCCAAGAGAAAAATGTATGAAGAAATAGTTACTTATTTAAAAAATCATTATGGTGATTCTGGTATTATTTATGTTTTATCTCGAAAATCCGCTGAAAAGTTGGCTGATAAGTTAAAAGTCTCTGGATTCTCTGCTAAGCCATATCATGCTGGTTTGACGAATGAAAAAAGGCAGAAAAATCAAGATATGTTTATAAAAGATCAAATAAAAATTATTGTAGCGACGATTGCTTTTGGTATGGGGATAAATAAATCCAATGTACGTTTTGTTATCCATGCCGATTTGCCAAAAAATATTGAAAGTTATTATCAGGAAACCGGTCGTGCCGGACGTGATGGGGTAAAGAGTGAGGCAATATTATTTTACAGTGGGGGAGATGTGATGAAGTTAAAAAGGTTCGCAATGGTCGAAAATAATCCGGAACAGACTCGTATAATGTTGCATAAACTTTCACAGATGGCGACTTTGTGTGAGGCTAATGCTTGTCGACGCAAAGCAATCCTCAATTATTTTGGTGAAGACGCACCTGAACAGTGTGGTAGTTGTGATGTGTGCGTGACGATTCGCGAAAAATCAGACTGCACTGTTATTGCCCAAAAAGCTTTATCGGCCGTAGCTAGGTTGGAAAATAAATATGGGCTTACCTATGTGGTAGATTTTTTGCGTGGTTCAAAATCTGAAAGAATTAGCGAACAACATAAAAATTTAAAAACTTATGGAATTGGTAAGGATATCCCAAAAGAAGAATGGTTTAAATACTTTAAAGATTTAATTTCTTTCAACTATTTAAAACAAATAGGTAGCGAATATCCAATATTGGCATTGACTGAAAAAAGTAAAGATGTTTTGTTGGGAAAAGAAAAAGTTTATTTAGTTAAAATTATTACCAAAAAAGAAACAGCTTTGACTGAATTACCATACGAAAAAGGATTGTTTTTAAAGTTAAAGCTTGTTCGTATCGATTTGGCCCAAAAAGAAAATGTGCCGGCTTATCTCGTTTTTTCTGATGCCACTCTGCTCGAGCTTGCGACCTATCTGCCTCAGACGATGGGAGATATTAGAAAGATCTCCGGTTTTGGAGATATAAAACTGGCAAAATATGGTAAGATTTTTCTTGAAGAAGTTGTGGAATATTGTCAGAAATATCAACTTATTTC
>OBEQ011745871.1_pt1 | contig 49612 bp, 37 predicted proteins | sample 1670901 | NCBI WGS metagenome assembly OBEQ01 (sample SAMEA104232315, study PRJEB22302) | groundwater metagenome | biome: forest; feature: aquifer; material: groundwater | place: USA | collected 2011-08-07 | depth 5.4 m
AAAACCACCTTTTTTTCTTTCACATACCATGGGGTAAAAAATGGAATTCCATGCACTTCATCTATAACAACATCAAACTTTCCCCTTGCTTCTCTTTTGTAATATGAAAATGCTAAAAAATGAACGGAGGTAAAAAAATATCTAACATCCGGACGTCCACGACGAATAATTGTTACACCATCTATTGTTTCTTCCTTTTTGCAACCTGCAAAAAAACTAGAAAATTGAGTAACCTCGTGTCCTAATTTTACCCAACGCTTTGCAATTTCCTGTGTTAGTATCTCTGCCCCGCCTGACGAAGGGTTTTTAACGTCTCGCCAGTTTAAGATTAAAATTTTCATCCAATATTTACCCGAAAATTGAGTTCAGGATCGTATTTCCATTTTCGGTTAGCTCCATTGTCATAATATCGCATAATTTTTAACCTATAGAAAATCGCAATTGTGTCCCAGAGCGTGCTTAATATAGATTTAAACAAATCTTGAGAAACACTACTTTCATTAAAATTATAATCAAGCTCCACAGGAACCTCAAAAATCTTTTTGTATCCTAAATAATAGGCGACCACAAGTATTTCTATGTCAAAAGCAAATCTTTTTACAAGAAGTCTTGGCACCACGTCTTCGAGTACTTTTCTTTTAAAAAATTTTAGTCCCACTTGTGTATCTCTAACATTTAAAGAAAATAGTGTTTTTATCCAAATCTGTGAAAAAAAACTAATTGTTCTTCTAACAAGAGGATACTGTACTTTTGATTGGGGATGTCGTTTACTTCCAATAACGATGTCTGCGTCTTCCCATTCAAATTGCTCTAGAAGAAGTCCTAATCCATTAGGATTAATATCCATCCCAGCGTCAATAAAACCTACTATGTTTCCTTTAGAACGAACAATACCATATCGAATTGCATTTCCCTTTCCACGATTATTTTCATATCCAAAAACCTTGATGTTTTTTGATGATACTTTTTTTGCCATCTGGTACGTTTTATCGACTATTCCATCGACAACAACTATCATCTCGAAAGAATACCGAAGCTGAGAAAGTATTGCTTCTAATTGAGTAAGATCCTTCTCTATAGTTTTTTCTTGCCTAAATGCGGGGATAATAACAGAAATAAATGTTTGTATAGAATTATGTTCTTTTACCATACGATCTTAAGTAATATAACAAAAGCACAAACAGAAGTAAACTAAGTATACCAAGCGTTATAAGAATTATTTGTAAGAAAGTCTTATGGAAAACGATTATTAACAAACACTGAAGAATTGTGCTTATGATAATCGGAATAAATACCTTTGTTTTATTTATTGCCAGGTAAAAATTTGTTAACAATGAAAGAACGGCATATAAAGCACTAATTATTCCAAAAGGAATAATTAGTGGAATAAGTGATCTGTCAAGACTTTGATTAAAAATCCTAACAACAAATTCAGGAAATAGTACATAAAACAAAACAAGTAAAAAAGAGGGGATAATAACTAACAATAATGAGAGAAGAAAATCCTTATGATAATTTTCCCCTTTTGTATATTTTTGGACTATTAAAGGAAACATAACTGTTCCGATCGGGGCACTAAAATAAAAAACAACTTTTCCTATCAAAGAAAGGATTGAATATTTCCCTGCCAGATCAGGGGAGAAAAAATGCTTCACTAAAATAATATCTATAGTAATAAATGACGTTAATCCAAGTGTAGCAAGAGTTGCCGGTGCTCCATAAAAAACCAATCTTTTTAAGGATACCTTTGGATTTCCTACTCCTTTACTAAATAAGAAACGCAGCGGTAAAAAAGTTAAGCAATAGGGTATTAAGGAAGCGATGATAAGCGCAAGTAACACTGCTTCTACTGGAAAACCTAAAAGAACAAATATTGCTCCAACGGCTAATTTTAAAAGAGAAGAAAATAAACCAAAAAAAGAAAGGAAAGAAAATGCAAGTTTTGCTTGTAGCAGGGGTTGATTAGCAACGCCAAAAAAAGATATAAATATACCAAATCCTGCCAAGGTAAGAAACGATGTATTTTCTATATGAAAAAAATCACTTATACCACTGCGAAAAATAAAAAATAGTAAAAAAATAATAACACCAACAAAAAAAGAGTACTTTGTTACTTGTCTATACAATCCTCTTACCTTATCGTAATCTTCTTTAGCAAAATAAGAAGCAAAGAAATAAACAAGGGTTGGAACAACAGCCCCCACTGGTAAGGAAAAAAGCGTCATGAGAGAAAACAAACTTGCTAAAACTCCATATTCGGCAAACGAAAGATTTCTGCTCATAAACAAATTGAACAAAAAATTACATATATTCGCTAAGAATCCTCCAAGAAAAATAATTGTTGCGCCAGATATAAGTGGATGCTTTGCAAACACATACGCTCTTTTTATAATTGGGTCTATTAAAACACCAGTATCAAAATACTCCATGTAAGGAGAAAAAAAGAATCCTAATTTATTTTTGATTAACTTTTTCATATACTTCTATTGTTTTTTTTGCTGTAGATTGCCAAGAAAATAATGCTGCCTGTTTTCTTCCTTTCTCTATTAATTCTTTTCGTAAAGATGCGCTGGACCAAACGCGATTGATTCCTTCTGCAATACTATCTCCACTGTACGCATCCACATACAAAACAGCATCTCCACCTACTTCTGCTAACGACCCTTCCTTTGTCGTCACAACCGGACAGCCGCACCGCATTGCCTCGAGAATAGGCAAGCCAAATCCTTCATAAAGTGATGGCATAACAAATACTGTAGCCATATTATATAGATAAACCAAATCCTCTTGGTTAACAAAACCAGGGAGAATAAATTGCGGATCGTTGTTAACAAGTTTTTGTACAAATTCAAGATCCTGGTTCCATGAATTATTTCGATCGAAATTGTACGAAATAAGTGCTTTTCCAACCATAACAAGTGGTACGTTTGTTTTTTTTACTGCCTTCACAAATCGTGGTAAATTTTTATTCCAAGTAACATCACCAACATAGAGCGCAAATTTATTTGGTAGATTGTATTTCTTCTTTAAACTTTCAATTTTCAACTTTGAGTTCTCAACTTGTTTAAATTCCTCTCCTGCTGATAAATATACAACTGTTATTCTATCCTCAGTAATCCCTGTATATTTGACTATATCTTTTTTTGACGATTTAGAGTCAGTAATTATCGCATCTGCTCTTTTAAGTGCTCTTTTCTGAAGTAACCATTTAATGTTTCCTTTCATTCCAATTTTAAAATACTCTGGAAAAACAAAGGGCGTTAAATCATGAACAGTAACAACTGTTTTATACTTTCTCCTAAATGGTAAAGTTAAAAAGAATGGTTCAAAATAAGGATAGTGAATAATGTCTATATCTCTATTTAAAAAGTCTCCACGACTAAAAAAAGTATAATCATTTTTGGGAAAATATTGCAACAAAGAAGATTTTAAATTTTTTATATAAAATCCTGTTCCGCGAATTCTATGTCCCAGAACACGCATGTCTGTCAAAGGGGTAATATCTATAGCAATTTTCATCGTTTTTTACATTATATCATTACGCTTTCTAATTAAGATGAATAAAAGACCAGTAAAAAATACCAATGTTATTATTTTCCCAATTTTGCGTGGGATTGTATCATTAAATTGAATCTTAACCTCATGGCTTCCCTGATCCAGGAAAAAGCTTATTAAACCTTTATTAGTAATAAAAATATTTGTTTTTTTACCATCGACAAATACTTCCCAGCCTGGAAAATAAGCTGTATTAACCGTTAAATTTGAATCTGATTTGAGAAATAACGTAACTGTATACGTGGTTGGTTTAATGACTGTCGATATTATTTTTCTATCTTTAATCGATATAATAATTTTTTGTTTTTTCAATTCCTGGTTAAACCATATTGTATTAAATAGATTTCCAGGACTATTTGTACCATCAATAAAGTTTGATCGAGTAATATAGTAATTATCATCCCTATAATGGTAGAATGCAGGCTTGGCATAGCCAATGCCCAATATGACTGAAAAAAATATCATGGTAAATGCGACAATTTTCTTTTTACCAATTCTAACAATACTACCAGCAAGAAAAGCGCAAAAAAGAATGACAAGACTTAGAAATCTCCAAGGAAATTGGAAGTAATGCATAAAAACAATTTTTTCCCACAAAAATAAAGAATTTTTTAACATCAAAAACAAAACAAATGCTAGCCAGATCAAAAAAAATATAGTCACTGAAATATCTTTATCCTTTCTTTTTATTCCAAAATATACATATGCTATACTTCCTAAAATTGCCCCCAGGTTTGCAATACCAATTTGAAATGACATTTGGTTTTGTACATCACCTCCTGAAAATCCAGTTCCCCATGATGGAATTAATAACTGGTAAAACTCTGGAAAATTATTTTTAATATCGTATATCTGAAGACCCGTGACATACTTTATTTCTAAAAGCGCTGGAAGCCAAAAAATTGCAGATAGACCAAAACCCAAAAAAAAAGCGTAGAGCGAATAGCGTATAGCGTATAGTTTTTGCTTGCTCAAAATTATCATAAACGTCATATAAGAAATGGCAACAGGCATAAACATAAGAGCTAAGATATTATGAGAAAATATGATAAGAGATAAAAATATCCCAGAAAGAATAACAAATACCGCTTTCTTTTTTTGGAATAATTCCGTAGTAGACCAAAGAAATGCTGGGAAAAAAGCTAATGCCCATACTTCACCAATCGACCCTCGAATATAGATATCAAGAAAATGATATGGAGCAAATGTATAAAAAACAGAAGAAACTACACCCCCAGGACTTCCCCAAAACATCTTCGTCCAAAGATAAATAAATATCCCTCCCAGCAAGATCGCCAAAAACATACTAAGCTTAAAGGCATAAATAAAACTTATGCCAAATACATGAAGAAAGGAAGCTACATAATTTGGTAATGGGTATACATAATTAAAAAGTGGCACTCCATACCCCTTATTAAGATCTGATGCCCATCTAGGATATAAATCTCCACCCTGTAAAGTTTTATTAAACTCGTAAAATCGTATTATGTGATATTCTCCATCGTGCGTTGGGGGTAATCCGGGATGCAGTAAGGCAATACCTGCGATACAAGAAAGAAAAACTACAAAAAAAATTGGACGAAGTATGTATTTTTTTACAGTTAACAACATATTACATTAAGGAAAAGATACCCAATAGGTGTATCCATACTGCAAAGATTACGCCCACTATGTATAAAATATTCATTTTCCCTCTTATTCCAAATACCGAAAGCAAAAGGAGCAGAACGGCTATATCCAGAGAATATCGATACCCAAACTGCATCCATCCACTACTGTAATGCATAAGAATGGGAATGGCTGTACTAATTACTGCTATCCATAACGAAGCTATAAAGCGATTAATTTTTAGTTTTCCTTTTTCTCTTCTTATTGCTTTTGATAAAAAAATAACTAAAAAAGGAGGGGTTAAAAAGAATATGGAATTTCCATAAAGATTAAAATTAAAACTAAGATTATTCTTTGCAAATATTACTTTGGGAAATTCAAATAATAAATAATGTGCGTTTTTTGGAATATTTTTAAATGAGCTAATTCCATTTGTTTTTCGTATTTGCTCAAGATTGTAAGATTCGTGAATGTAATCATAACCAGTTTGAAATACGTTTCCAAATCGTACATAGTTATAAAGGAAAAAAATGGAGCAAAAAACAAACAATGGTATCCCAAAAAGAATTATTGCCTGTTTTACATACTTTGTTTTATTCTCTAAAGTAGATTTACCATTTTCAAGTATATGAAACACATAAAGAGAAATTGGTAGAGAGACGAGAAATAGCATTGTTGGCCTGCCTAAAAACCCAATACCAAAACACAACAAAGATATAAAATAGTCGATTGGAATTGGCTTTTTTTTAAAGATAAAAAAGATTCCTAAAGTTCCAAAAAAAGAAGATACTATTTGGTTTACATGCCAAACGCTACCTAACGTGCCAACGTAAAATTGTGTCGTCCCAAACGCGAAAAGAATAAGAACAATACACAGAGAAACATTTGAAAATATAGGAAAGAATTCTTTCTGTACACGCTTTAACAAAAGTAAAACAACAACTGTCGTTAGACTCGAAAACAGTAGAGAAAGATAAAATGCAGGGACGAATCTACCTTGTAAGACTTGAAGAGGTATAAGAAAAATTGCAGGTAGAATTCCCCACGGAATATACCACTTTCCCTGAAACTGAATTAAATCATGCGTTTCCACAGGATTTTTAATATCGAGACGAAAATGCAATAATGACTGCGCCATTGGATTAAAATAATCGATCGCCCACTTTGGTTTAAATGTAAAATCTGTTCCTACAGCAAAATATACAAAAAAAACACTACAAAAAATAACTAAGAGTATTAATAATCGCTTCATAGTTGAAACACTATAAATTCTTTATCTTGGTATACTATTTTCAACGATTTCTTAAGAAAATCCATATTTACTTTATAATTATAATCAACGATTGGCTTTGCAGGAATAACAATATACGTGATGTGCTCTTTCTTCATAGATGTAAATACAGATGGAGATTTTGCTTCAAAATATGACTTTACATGGTTAAGCCTTTCTGCATAATTATATCCCATTACTGATAAGTAATATGAATGCCCAAGATAATTCCGTCTACCAGACAATGTCACAGGATCAAAAATTTCTTGTCTTGAAAGAAAAATATCCTGTTTATTTGTATTACTTTTTATCCATTCCATAAATCGATTCGCGGGAGCGTCATAAAGTGGATATTGAAAATCATTTTTTACTGCCATAAGATCAATAATTCCGGAGGCAGTAAGAAAAAAAACTATACTTATGAAAAACATTATTCTAAAAGGAGTTTTTTTATGCAATAGTTTTACAAGAGCATATGCAATATAAAAATTGCTAAAAATAATAAAAAGATTAAACAACGAATGATTATGATCAATTAAAAAACTTAATTGAAAAATATTTCCAATAACAAACAGTGAGAAAACACTTAAAAATACCATTTTTTGTTTTTTAGAAGAAATAAAGTATCCTACCGGTATTAAAAAAAGAGCAATTCCAAGATTTGCAAACCAAAATGAAAAAAAAGTGTTTATTGTTAGAGGCTTAAGAGAAAGAAATCCAGGATTAAAAAAATTGTGGCTTAAATTTTGACTAAGAATATCTTTTGCATGAAAATAAAAGATAAGTATTGTTGGTGTAAAAAAAGGGACAATGAATCGAAAACGTTTAAAAAGTATAAATAATAGAAAGATAACAAGACACGTTGCAAAAAACGTTAAAGTGTGAAAACGAGATAGAAGTCCCAAAAGTATTCCCAAAAAAATCAGTTTCCTAGTAAAAATTTTTACCCCATCTAAAACAGAAGGTAAAAGAAAAAATAATATTGTCAATGAAATTGCACATGCTGCAATAAAATGTCTTTGATTAAGATATACGTTTAATGTAAAAAAAATAGATATTAATGACCCATCAAACGGGCCTTTATGCATATAGTCAGGCAGATGCCAAAGACTTTGAAAAGAAGAAAACGATATGCCTTTTTCTCTTAAAAAATCGATAAACGTTAGATTGCTATGAAAAACAAATAAAACCACAGATAACACACCTAATAATTTGTTTCTCCCAAAAACTATTTGTGGTAATGCGTAAATAAGAAACAATAATCCGGTAAAGCTTACTACACTTAGCCCATTTAAGGCAATTGCAATTGGTACTCCTACTCTCTCCAATAGGCCAACAAGAAAATCAAAATAATAATGGTATGGAAGAGCAACTCCTGGAAAAAACGGAGATTGCGGAGGAAAATTATTTCCCCAGGAAAATGATCGAATAAGGGAAAGGTGTAAGCCAAAATCTCCAACTTCGTTCCTTGCAATAATAAATTGATGGCCAATCGAATCATACCCAAATGATTTTCCCATTAGCCACAGCGAGAAAAAGAAAAATAGTATTAAAATAAAAAAATTAAATTTTCTTTTTAAGAAAAAAGTATATTCCATAAACCGTAACTGGTACAAAAGAAAAAGCTTTTTTAATAAATATTGTCGGTTCAAGATATGTTCCAAAATACATAACCGGCACGTATCTAAACATTAAGGAAGTACTAAATATTAAAGAGAAGGTTATAATGGTCTTTTTTTTCCAAAGAACTGGCAAGAAAGCCAAAAACCAAATTGCATACCATGGGTATATTTCCTCTCGAATTGGTGATATTAAAAAAACAGCAAGCATTGAAAAAAAACTCCATAAAAAAATATTACTCCAATTAATTGGTTTTTTTTGTATATATAGATATGTTGCATAAAGAAAAATAGGGACAAGAAACACACTAGCATATTTAATTCCGACAGAAATTAATAAAAATATCCACGCAATTTTTACTCGGTTCTTGATAAAAAATAAAAACGCCAACATAACAAAAAATACCATCACAATATCATTGTGTGCGGAAACAAGAATTTCTATTATTACCAATGGATTAAGCATAAAAAGTACAACAGAAAAAATGTTTTTTGTTAACTTAAAAAACACAATTCCAGTAAGAATATAGAAAAATGTAGCAAGTAATTTAAAATTAAAAAGAATGAAGATAAAATTTCCTAAACCAAAAGAGTATGGAATTCCACTTAGAATCAACCATAAAGGGCCATATAGAGCAGTTTTATTTGCAGCACGAGTAAATACAAGAAATGGTTCTTTAATGAGCTCGATTGGCATAATAATGTACGGATTTTCATGATAATGAAAAAGAACTTTTGCAGTTAAGATATAATTAAAAATATCGAAGGATAGCATGGCAGGATAAGAAAATAAAAGCGTGCTTATTGTCATACCAATAAGAATTGTAATTTCTCGCATTGTTAGCTTTTTATTATAAGAAAGATACAAAAATAAAATGTAAAAAATAAAAAAAAGTATTAAATAAATCGTATATACTACTGTAGTTAATTCCCTGTTTCGAGCATCAAACCCCGTATACAAATTGTGCAAATAAACAATATTTGAATCAACAAAAAAATATGAAAACAATGTAAAAGTGCACAAAAAAAATCCATACAAAAAAAAAGTAATTTTCTTCATATGCATCCCTTTCTTATGATTATCGCAACATCAATATCGCTCCACAGCTTCAGAGACGTTGAGCCATTTTTTTCTGGGGACCAGTTAAATCCTTTTGGTACGGCGTTTTTTACATCAAGCAGTATTTCTTTGTGTTTTGTCGATGCATCTATAAGCATTTTTTGTTTTTCAGATATATCTTTATCTTCCTGCTTTGTTTCCTTAAGCGCCTGACATGATGCCATAAAATATGCGTTGGATTTATTGAGAGCATCTAAACCTAACAAGTACTGTTTATATTCAAACAATACTTTTGCTTCTACAAGATACTTATCGGATTCTTTAATATTGTATAAAATTTGTCCAAAATCACCAAAGTAAAAATATTTCTGGATTTTTTCTATAATAACATGCAGCTGATATATTTTACTTCCAGGCATAAAAGACGGGTATGGTAAAACATAATTAGACTCTGCAAAAATGACAGGAGGATACAGAATAAAGAGGATAAAAAAAATAAAAACAATGAGGTATATCTGCCTTACTCTCATTTTGAGTTTTCGGCCAGAGGCCGATCCGCCTTTGGCGGAGAATTTTTTTTGTGCCATTCCCAAGCAGTTTTGACAATTGTTTGGAGATCTGAATATTTGGGAGAAAATCTCAATTCTTTTTGGATTAATGTTACATCAGCAACAAGTTCGTCTGCGTCTCCTGGTCTTCTCTTTTGAACGTCTATAGGAAAATCGATACCACTCGTTTTTTTAACACAGTCAATTACTTCTTTATTAGAAAATCCTTTTCCTGTACCAACGTTATAAAAAAAACCGCCTTTTTCTTTTTCTATTTTTTTAATTGCGAGCATATGAGCTTCAACGAGATCTTCGACATGAATATAGTCCCGAATACATGTGCCATCTTTTGTTTTGTAATCTGTACCATAAAGCATAAAATGGGTATTATTTAGTGCTGAAGAAATGGCATTCGGAATAATATGTGTTTCTGGAGAATGACTTTCTCCAAGCAATCCATCTCGTGTCGCACCTGCAGCGTTAAAGTAACGCAGAGAAACAAAATTAATACCATAAATCTTTTGATACCAAGAAAGCATGCGCTCAACACCCAGTTTGCTTTCTCCATATGGATTTGTAGGATTTTTTGGCTCTTCTTCTGATATTGGTAGACGAATAGGATTTCCGTAGATACCTGCGGTGGAAGAAAAAATAAATCGTTTAACCGATTTGTTTTTTAATGCTTCTAAAAGAATAAATGAACCATAAGTGTTATTTTCAAAATACATTCCAGGATTCTCCATAGATTCTCCCATGGAAATATACCCAGCAAAGTGTATCACTACATCAAATACTTCAGAGAACACACTAGAAACGAGTGATTTATTCAGCAAACTTCCCACATGAAGTTTTGCTCTTTTATCTACTCTTTCTTTATCACCTCTTTCCAGACTATCAACAACATCAACGCTATTACCTTCTTCCAGAAGTCTTTTTACCATAATACTACCAATAAACCCTGCTCCCCCTGTAACAAGTACTTTCATGTAGTTTTATTTTACCACGCTATGGTTGTTCTTTAAACCACCATCTTGTCGTAGAGTCATAAATTGCGCCAAATGAATACGGCTTCCAATAAGCCTTAGTTAAGGCAGAATCACTTGCCTTTGAAAAGTCAAAAAAGCTTGTATCCCTTATCATGGCAGATGAAGAAGCATTGTTTAATGCTATAATTTTAGGGGGCAAGCAGTATCTACCATAAACACCTAATTTTTTTCCATTTGAACTGAGTCTTTTGCTTAAATCAAAAAGAAAAATTGTCGATTTAGCTTCTGCGGTATCGGTGCTTTTTCCAGGACTTGCGCAAATATATACAGTAAATTTTTTATTAGGAAACTTCTTTTGAATTATCGCAACTTGTCTATAAATATTCATTGTAAAAGGATCTTTATTTAGTCTTTCTATGCTTCTGGGGAGAATAAATAAAATCAAAACAATTACCCCAATTACAACGAGATATTTTGTGTAAGGATATTTACTTTTATGCGCAATTGCGTACAATGTCCAAATAGTAAAACATGTAGCTATTATTACAAAAGGACGCAGGTAGTTTAAATAACCAAAAAATTTTTCTCCCCAATAATACCGTAGGAGAATAAAATTAAACATAAAAGCGGCTAGAATAAGCATTGTTGGCTTAGAAATCTTTTTTTTAACAATCATCCAACCGGCCACAAAGACAAATAGAATCATAATAATACTCGCGATTATTTGTGGGACACCCAAAACGTCTGCCCAGTATGATGGCCAAAAATCTCGAAGATAAATTGTCCAGCTATTTGGAACATAAATTGCATTTTTTCCATACTGGTAATAGTAAAGAATATTTCTAAAATTATGCCAATGATTTGTTAAATCCCACAACAATAATGGGATAAAGGTAAGCGTAATTCCGATCGATGTAAAAACAAAATAAAGGAATTTTTTGTATTTATACACTAGTAGAATTACGGGTAAAATTAATAAACCCGTCATTTGATAGTGAATATTTATGGCAATACCCAGAACAATACCAAAAATAAAACTCCACCAGTAAGAAATATCCTTTTTTGCAATTTTTGTAAAAAGAAAAAATGCCACAACAGCAAAAATATTTGTTAAATCTGGAAAGGTTAAATGTGTCGCGGATATAATAAAAGCTGGAGAAAGGGCGCAAAACAATGCAAGCAACAAACCAAAGTTTTTTCCTTCTAATTCTTCTCCGATCTTATACATAACAATGACGCATACAACAGATGTTATGTCTAAATAAATCCAAGGAGAATACAAATACGGAAACAATAAAGAAACTATAATCATTTGGTAATAAAACCACGGTCCCCATGTAAATGACCCGGCTGAAGAAAATCCTCCGGTCATTGGTGCCTGAAGTTGCCTAGCTCCTTCGATGCCAATAATTGCTTCTCTTACTTCTTCATCTCCTAAACCGTATCTAAATGGAATATTGTAGAATCGAAAAAATATTGCGACCAGTATAATTGCTATCAAAACGTAGATATGGAAGTATCTATTTTGAAAAAAAGATGTAAAATGATTTTTTTGTTTCGTTTCCATTATTTTTGTCTATTAGTTATAATACTATTTAACGGTATTCTCGTATACGGATTGCGGACTTACTACAGACCAATCTTGGTTATGTTTAGTAACTGAATTTATGATAACTACATCGGCCTGAGGAAGATATATTGTATTATCTTTACTTTTACAATCATCGCTTTTAATTCCAATTTTTATACCACCATCCAACAGCTTGTTCTTTGTATTAAGAAGGAACGCAATCCCTTGAAATCTATTTTTTTCTTTGCTTCCGCATTGATAGATTTGAAATGTTTTGTTTGGAAAATGGTCTATAAGATAATTTGCCTGTCCATACAATCTTAAATAAAGACTCTCTGAACCCAAACGCCTTATATCTTCTTGCAAAACGAAAAATAAAATTCCTATTGATATTGCCAATGCAAAATATCGAAGAAGGATATTTTGCAAAGAATTCCATAGGATCCAGCCAACAAAAATTGTAATAAATGGATGTAAGTAAATAAAATAATAGTTCTCCCTTGGACCAGAAAAGTATCGTAGTGCGAAAAAATTCAGTAAAAAACCAATAAAAAGTAGGCCGTATATCGCTGATACTTTTTTATTTCTAAAAAGGAATGCTGTAACCAGCAGGCAATACGCCAAAAGAAAATATCCAAAGTTTTTTGGAATACCAATAACATACGAAAAAAATCCAGGCCAAAAATCTCGAATATAAATTGACCAACTATTTGGAATATAGTAGGCGTTTTTTTCTTTCGTTAGATAAAAAATAATCCCATCTACTGTGGAAAAATTTGTTTTAAGATTAAAAATAATAAGAGGAATAAACACAATAAACATGCCAATCAAAAAAAAGATTATTATTTTTATACTTACTCTTTTATAAAGAAATCCAATAACAGGTAAAACTAATAACCCCAACATTTGATAATGGTTGTTTATGCCAATTCCCAATACAATTCCCCATATAAAACTCAACATTATTGTTGGCTGTTTTTTTACAATGTGAATAAAAATATATAGACATAAAGCAGCTTGGATCGGAATTAGATTTGGATTAGAAAGTCCAGTAATTGGCCCAAGCTCTGCAGGAGATAAAGCAGTAAGTAGGCCAATAATAAGCCCGAGTTTTTTCCCATTAAGCTGTTCTCCAACTTTATACATAACATAAATAACTACAACAGAAGTAATGCCGATGTAAATCCATGGTGCGTAATCAAACGGAAGAAGTAGCTTGGCAACAATAATCTGATAATAGTACCAAGGGCCAAAAGTAAATGGACCAATTCCCGACTTAGGACCAGTAAGTGGAAATTGTAAATGGTCTGCTCCATACACACTTACCAGGGCATCTCTTGTTGGGTCAAAATCAAAACCGTAGCGGGCAGGAGTATTATAAAATCTAAAAAAAATTCCAATGATAAGAATAAATAAAAGGAGATAATTAGAAAAATATTTCTTATCAAACACTTGCTGAAACATTTTTATTTTCATACAATCCAATAGACTTTATATAGCTTACAGGAAACCGCATTGCAGAAAAAAAAGAGAAAACAAAACCTTGCCATGAATCCATAAATCCCTTGTGCCGTCCATATGTCGATACAAACCACCATGCTGGCATTATAAAAAGATACTTACATGCCGGAATAATTCCTTTTTTGTTTTTCATTTCATCTGCCAGTAGATTTGTATATCTTCCGTACCGCATTATGTAATGGGAAAAACTACCATCCGCCATATGAACAAGTGGATTAACTAAATATGCTGTTTTCCCATCGACAACCGCTTGCTCATGAACACTTTTCTGAGGTAATTTTCCTTTTCCTCGATGATATAAACGAAGTGTATAATCGGGATATTGTCCCCCTTTCATAAGAAACCTTCCTAAAAACCAGTTTTTTCTAGGAATCCAATATCCATGTATCCCTGATTCATTATTCTTAATTTTTAATTCTATTTCTTTTTCTAGTTCGGGAGTAATTCGTTCGTCTGCGTCCAATTGCAAAATCCAATCTTTTGTTGCCATATCTATTGCTTTTTGTTTATTGATATGAAAAATCTTTGGGTTGGTTGTTATTTTAATCTTTGCGCCAAATGAACTTGCAATTTCGACTGTTTTGTCTGCAGATCCCCCATCCACAACAATAATCTCATCGGCAAGATTTTTAACCGAAGACAAACAATCAGGGAGATTTTTTTCTTCATTAAAGGTTGCTAAAACAACTGATACCGTCGCCATACATTATTCAGTATACCGTAAAATATAAGAATTACCAAGCTAATAATACTTATTGCATCCGCCAAAAACCGCAGTTTAGTTTCGGAAAACAACACCTGCACAACATGCTTTCCTTTTGGAACATAAAACGTCATAAGCCCTCTGTTTAACTGATCTTGAAATTCAATACTAACACGTCGCCCATCTACCAAAACTGCCCATCCGGGAAAAAACAAAGTATTTTCCCGTATTCTTGTTTCTTTATATGCTTCAATTTTATATGTATGTTTTGTAAATTTCCTTTCCGTCTGCGTAAGACGAGCACTTCCGCTAATTACTTCTATAGGCGCAATTGCCTGACGTTCCATAAATCTTATAGACCATATTGGAGCGCTCTCTCCCGTATCTGTAGTGCCATTATATATTTGTGTAAAAAATGCTTCTGGTTCTATAAGATATCCATTAGCATGCCAGTAATCTTTGTTCAAGAATAATGTTATGGCAATAAAAACAATTAAAAAAACACCTTTAAACTTTTTGGGTACGCTAGCAATAACATACGCTCCCATTACTGCAGAGAGAAATACAGTAATAGAAAGAAATCTCCAGGGAAACTGAAATTTTTTAAGTATAGCTACCATCTCCCAGATTGGATGAGAAAATGAAGTCATCATGAAAATAGTAAAAATAAATACCGTAATAACCCCCATAAAAAATAAACGCTCATACTTTCTTAGCTTTTTAACAAACATACATATAATAAATCCCAATACCATAGTCCATTGTATTATTCCTATTTGCACAGTAAACTGACCTGTTCCACCATAACTCCATGGTCCGTAGAAAAAGTCTTTAAAAGATACAAAACTGTTTGCAAATTCTTCTCCCTTTGTAACAATATCTCGCAAGGTATATTTTCCTTCAAAAAAAGCAGGTAAAACAAAAAAAGATGAAAGACCAAATCCAAAAAAAGCAATACATACGTAGCTGATTGCAACTAATTTTTTATTTTTTGTCTGAAAGAGTAAATAAACAGCATATAAAATGATAATAGGAAGAAACATAAGTGTCATAGCATTATGTGAAAGCAGTAATCCAGCTAAAGAAAAAGATCCACCAACAATGTTCCAATAAGAAGGACGAAGATACGACTTAAGAAGAAAAAAACAGACAAGCGGAGGAAAGATAAACGCAACGTGCTCTCCTATTGCTCCTCTAACATACAAGTCGACAAAACGATATGGCGCAAAAAGATACAATATGGCTCCAAAAAATCCAGCTTCTTCTCCCAAAAATTCATTAAGCCAAAGAAACATCGCAGCGCCACTTGCAATAAAAGAAAGTCCAAAAACTATCTTGACACTATCTACTAAAGAAAAATGTAATGCATGGTATAAAGACGCAATATAAGAAGGCAGTGGATACAAAAACATTAAAATTGGATGTCCATATCCCCAGTTTAAATTCCCAGCCCAACGAGGAATAGCGTTTCCTTCTACAAGATTCTGATAAAAATTTGCAATTCGGGCTACATGATCTTTTCCGTCGTGAGTAATTGGCAAACCAGCATGAAAAAGCGGCAAAAGAGAAATGTATGAAATACCAACAATGAACAATAAAGATAAATATTTTTTATTTAGTACCATTTGTTTTTTTAATGGTTATATAGTAATAGTAAAAATATGATTCAGGAATATTTTCATATAGTTTGATTTTTTCGCCACGCTGTATTGCATTTTTTACATTCTCTAATTTTACTAAATACTGTGTTGAATCCTGATGAATAAAATCATTTATGTTTATGTAGATAAAATAACCAAGATAGCCTATGACCAAAAGTTTTGGAATTATATTGTGTACTATAAATATTCGATAAAGCAAATAGGACACAACTATTAATACAACGGGTCTTGTCATAAAAAAATAATAATTCGTCAGTTCTCCCTTATATGTAGAAAATACAACCCAAGGAACCATAAACCATAATGCTTCTAAATAGACAAAAATAAATTTATTTTTGGTAGGCTTTGTAAAAAAGTACAAAACATTAAACAAAACAAGCAAGACAGGACCGAGAAACACAGAAGATTCTCTTAAAATTAATGTAAATTCAATAAATGCATCATGGGTAAGCTGCAAAAGTCTAACAAAATGAAGCCCATGGTAATATGTCTGAATATATTTCGTCATATTTGACGATTCACTATGTTTGCTTATCATTTCGGAAAAAATCATAGGAGAAACAATAAGAAAGAATAGAGCAAATGATAAAACTACATTTTTTACCTTAAGTTTTTTAAAAGGAAAGAAAGGCAAGCAAAATAATACAATAATTCCGTAAAAAATAGATGTAAAATGCACATGAAGAGATAAACCAATCCATAATGCTAAATAAGGTAATTGTTTTAAATCATTGGTTAGTACTTTGTATAGCGAATAAAAAATTAGAAATGAAATCGGAACAATAAAATCAACCGGCCACTGCACCCTGTCTCCATTTATAATAAAAATTGAGGCAGTGTTAATAATAATAGCAAGCAATGCAACTTTGTAGTTAAATAGCTTCTTTGTGACAAAATAAATAACAAAAAATGTAACAACGCTTGCCAAACCCGCGATTACTCCTGAAGCTATTGGGTTGTAATTAAATAGGTAATAGATTAATGCGACAAAATAGTAATAAAATGGGCCTATGTGAAAACCAGAATTACCTTTTGCAACCATACCAACCAATGGAAACTTATGATTAATAAGTATGCTTATGGCTGCCCACGCGTTATCCACTTGATCCCAACCAAATCCAAATCTTTCTATAAATAAATAGAAACGAGTAAATGTATAAAAAATTAGCAACAAACTGACAAATAAGAATTCTTTATGCTTATGTATTTTGTGGATGATAAATCGAAAATATTCTAGATGTGCCATATATTAATGTGTTCTTGTTTGCACGCTAATTTCCCCAGGAAGTGCTTTGTTTTCTTGTATTTGACCATCATTTTGTCGAACCTTATACCAAGCTTGGAGCCTGCTTGGATTTTGTTTGTCCGGCTCCATAATTAGAAAAAACAGTGATGCTTTTTCTTTTGAAGGAACATAACCGTATGTTTTATTTCCATACCACAAAAAAATGTACTGATACGGATAATCGTATATTGGTGGGGTATAAACTGCATAATTAAATTTTGCCTTATTAGCCTTTTTATATATATAGTCAACAACACCAATTTGATTTCTATATAAAGAAACGTTTCCTTCCCAATATGGATTTTTTATCGTGTCAATTAGTTGTATTGGATTAAGGTTTATAATTAAAAGTACTACTACTAAAATAATTACGAATATTTTTGTTTGTTTAAAATACATTATTGTTTTATATATAGCAAATGAAAAGACAAAAATATATAAAACAGGAATACCAACAGTATAGTGACCCCATATATCTCCTGGAAACAAACTTAAACCTAAAAAAAATGTAAGAAGAATAAATAAAATCATTTGAAGAAACATTTTTTTATTTCCATGCGTTTTTTTGTAAAAAAATACAACACCCAAAAACGTTCCCAAAAGAAGTAACACTCCGAATAAGACATTGTCTCTTGCAAGTGTATAATTCCATAACTTTTCAAGTGAAATAAAAGCAACAAGTGGCTTAAATGAAGATATTTTTCCTCCATGATGAGATAAGGTATTACTTAGTACTGACAAGATAGAGTTTGTCATTAAAAAATTATGTCTTAATTCAAAAATAATACGCGGTAAAAGTACAATAAAAAAACCAATTGCAATGAATGAATAATTTTTTATTTCATATGTTTTTTTAAACAAGAAAAGAAATGATAAAAATATTCCAAGAGAAAAAAGCATTCCAAAAACAATTTCTGAATCAATTATTAAACCAAACAACACTCCAAGGAATGCAAACCAAAATAGTGATTTTTTTTTGTTTGATGTGTCAATAATTTTATAAAAACAAAAAAAGAAAAACATTACGTATAGTGGGGCAAGATTTGGGTTCCAAATTTGTGTTGCTATACCAACCATTACCGGAGATAAACCTAAAAAACTTGCAAAAAGTAATCCAAAATTAGCATTCTCGATTCGTTTTCCTAAGATATATCCTAAACAAACAGTGACAACTCCAGTAAGAGACATAAAAAGTGCAATGCCAACAGGGTTGCCCAACGAAAGTAAAAATGCTGGAAACAATGCATAATACCACCAAGGTCCATAAAATAATCCTGGTAATCCAGTCGTTTGTCCAATAAGAGGAAGCTTACCAGTTGAAGCAATATTTTGTAGTTCTAGTAAATCTCGTCCAACATCATACGTAAACGCAAATGATTTAGTTATTCCACCTTCAATTCTTAAAAGCGAAGAAAGAATAAGAACAAAAATAAATAGCACAAGAGTCCATCGCATAAATATAGGTTATTTTTCCAAAACAGTTTTAATAATATTTTCAGATTCCATTTTTCTAATTATTTCTTCTTTATAGTTCTTGTTAATATACAGATTTGTTTCTAAATCAAAATGTTGGGTAATCGGAACAAGAGATACGTATTTTATATTTTTATCAGGAGACGGATAAAGCGTGATGTAATTATCTTTTAAAAAATTCGTAAAGAATTTTCCGTATTGCTCTGGACTTTGCCCAAGTATTGCATATTTTTTATTGAAAAAAATAACTTTTGGCATAGTTTTTTTTAGCTCTGCTATCATTTCTGCTGGTATCTTATCTGACCGCCCCATGGCGGGTATTAACATATGATAACGAGTAGCTAATTTTGCATTTGTATATAAATACTCCTCAAATTCCAAGGGTCCTATCCAGACATAATCGTCTTTTGTGATTATTTTATTGAGAACTGGGGCAATTTCTGGTCTGTCATAAATTTGTGCAGCGACTCCCATATATTTTTCAAATGACTTATCTTTAAATCTTTCAAAAAGAAAAGCAACATTAAAAAATGAATAAATTCCAACGAGCATAAATAGTGACGACAAAATTAATTTTTGCGGATAGTTTGTATTGCTTTTTAAATCTTCGTATGCTTTTGACAAAAATAAACACATACTAAAAAGAGAAACGACTATATACACAGCAGCCTGATAGTCTTTTTCCGACGAATCAAGAGGACTCGATCTTGCGTTTGCATATATTAGTACTAAAAAGTAAAAAATAAAAAGCGTGTAATGTTTTTTAGTGAAGATATATATTGCTAGCGCAACATTTGCAATTGCAAGTGAAATATTAAATGGAAAAACAAAATTAAAATCCTTTACCTGGTAAAGAAGGTTTTGAAAATTATTATAAAAAGTGCTAGATATCATAATTGCAAATCGAATTGGATTAATAGATGTTGCCCCAACTGGCCTTGGATAGTTGTATATGTAATACTTTTGATTAAGAATAATGCTTTGGTATATATAATCTGAAAAACTCCCTGTTATTAACAAATAAAGAATAAAAACAATATATGGTATGGCCATAAAAAACATGAATTTTATTATGCTTTTTTTAACAATCGTAAATGAATTCTGTTTAATAAAAAGATAAAAAGTAAACAAATAAGTAAATAAAATAAGATAAACAAACGTTAGAGACGACAATAACGCAAGCGTTAACAGTATCGAAATAAAAGCAAAATCACGAAATGAGAGTATTTTTTTATATAAAACTTTTAGTGTCAAAAGTACAAACACCTGGATAACAAAGTATGCTGCCAAATCATCGGCAATAAGCATATGTCCCCAAAAATATGTGGATGCAATGCTGACAATTGGAATAAATGCTAAATAAGCATTTGCTTCTTTAAAACCAACACTTTTTTTAATAAAAAGATATGTAAACAAAAAATAAAGAAACAAAAATACGCAGTAAAAAATTCTAAAATGAACAAAGGAAGACCCACTAAAAATATATATCAATGCTCCAATGAAATATGCTACCGGTCCATGATGCGAAAAAAATCCGGAATATGGTAATACCCCATGGATTATAAATTTTCCACCTGCGATATTATCAAATTCATCTGGATAGCTCTCGTGAAAAGTATTTGCATACAGAATACTAAAAACTAGTAAAAAAAATGCCCCAATAAATATTATATTTTTTCTTTTTAATACCAATGAAACTGTGTTTTTAATGCCAAATTTCATGCTTTTATAACTACAATAGCCTAATTTTCCCATAGTTCATAATAAACTACAAGTGCTCGTAAACATTTACTGCAGAATCTTTTGTTGAAGTATAATCTATTTCGTTAACAAGCGTATAACTACCCGAGGGAGCCTGTTTGCTTGTGATGTATAAATCTCCTTTTTTTATTTTATCTAAACATTCACCAAAATATGCATTATCGATCATGTAACAAATTTTGCTATTTCTATTTGATCCTCCAGATAATAAGTATTTTTCTGGATTGTATTTGGTATAAAAGAGATAAAATATATAAGCCTGTTCAATGTCGTTGGCAAAAAACAATTTTTTCCCTAACTTGTATTTTTCCTTAGATAGTATAGCTTCTTTGTATCCATATTGCCAATATTTACCATATTCAGAATTTGTATAAAACCAGTATTGATAAAAATAGTAAAAAATGTTCATACACATAAAAAGAATAGGGAACGTTTTGTATAAAAAGGAAAATCGTACTTTTGTTAGATGCAAAAATACATAATACCATCCGAATGCCTCAAAAATTTGCCAAGATGGTAAAAATATTAAACTCCTTTGGTAGTTTGGTGCATCAACAGCAAACCCGGATGCAACTGGCGCCAATAGTACCCAAGCGAAAATTAAGTATGCATTTATAATTTTATTTTTAACAATAAAAATTACTCCACATATTATGAATGGAAGAGAAAAAAGATATAATACCCCCATATTCGGAGCATGATGTCTTGCATTATCTCCAGAAATAAAAAGATTGTTTAGATCAAAATGAGAAAGATAGTTTTGCAAATATTTATTTACATATACAAGTCTTCTATTGTGCAACAATTCACCAATTTTGTCGTTATTTTTTTGATCATCCGCTTGTTCTGTTATAGACGTATTTAAGTAATTACCTGAGGTAGAAGATGCTGTAAATAAAACACCCCTACTACGGGCTGTTGTTGTTGTATCAGAAATCCAAAAAAGATTAATAAAAACAAACAGCAATATAAGACAAAAAACAGCAATTTTTCTTTTTAAGAAGTAATTCCTTGCCCAAATAAAAAGAATGACCAGAAAAACTGGAGAAAAAAATTTTTCACTATGTGCTGTATAACTACTAACACCAAATAGACAAATGCTTAAGAACAAATACCAAACCACTTTTGTTTGTACCCCTTTGATAAAAAGCCAAAAGCCTGTAAGCACAAGGAACAATGCGACATTTGCATCAAATGCGGTACGACTAAACTGTATCGACCAGGGAGATATTGCTAAAAACAACATACTAAGTAGTGCAACTGTTTTGTTGTATTTTTTTGTTTTTAATAACTCATATACAAAAGCGTAAACCACTACAATGCTTAGTGAACCAAACAAAGCCGAAGGAAAACGAATCGCAAAAAGAGTTAATCCAAAAAATTTTACAGAAAATATACTAAGATAGGTAAAAAATGGAGGCTTATAATCGTTTAATGACCTAATTGTACGTGGATAGAAAGTTCCAAATTCATCTTTTCCAGTAAGCATTAACGAGTATGCGTTATATCCTTGAGATACCTCATCCCAATCAAGCGAGTTTGGAACAATTCCTAAATCAAAAAAACGGACACAAGTACCAAAAATTAAAATGATGGCAAAAAAAATAACAAAGATTTTATTTTTCATAATTATCTTTCTGCAATAACAAACGCAGAATTACCGTCGAGAAAGTTGATTGTTTTTATTTTTTTAAAGTCATTGGGAATATCTTGTTTTCGGCCGACATATAAAACCTTCTTGCCAACATCGGATGGGTCGACCAATTGTTCTCTAAAAAAATACTTACCTGCTTTTGTAACCGTATAAAAACCAAATATATCTCTAGATTCTGATCTTTGCTTCCAATATTCTAACGGCGTGATATTCGTATAAAAAAGTACATATATATATGGTCTCCCGTACCCGTTGGTAAATGCAATATAATCGTAATTATTTTTTAGTCTTTCTGCTTCTTCCACTGCCTGTTTATAGCCATACTGCCATTCATAAGAAAAATTTTTTGGAAAATGCACAAAATAATTGTGGAGAAAAAGATAAATAGAGAAAAATACTATGCCTCCACAGAAGAGAAATGTAATATTTCGTTTTATAATACTGAGTGTCTGTATTTTTTGTATTACCCACACCATGCCAAATGCGCCAATAATCTGATATGTGGGAATGTATGTCTCGCTCCGAAGAGCATGCGGTGTTTCCCTGGCTGTTGCAGCTGCTACTGGGGCGAGAATAAACCATATTAATATCACAAGAGAGGATTTTGATTTTTCTTTAACAAGGAAATAAAATCCAATAATTAATAGGGGCAGTTCCCATAGAAAAAGTTCTCCATTGTCTCGCAATGAAAAACGAGGATTCCCATCCCCTGAAAAAAATAAGTATGTTGGGTTAAAAAAATCAAAATAGTGATGGAAATATAAAAGCCCAAATAGTACTCGTCTATTATTAATAATTTGAGAGATTTTTGTATTATGATCTTGTACAATGCGCTTATTTGATTCTTTAATTACGTTAACATCTGAAAAAATGTTTACTTCGTTAAATCTCAATTTACTTTCTGGACTACGTAAGTAAAATAAGAATGGGCAGAGAAGAATAAAACCAACAATGCAGGCAAAAATTATTGTCCCTTTCCGACTAAGCAATTCCTTCCAATATAATAACGTAAGAAAAATTGTAAAAAGTGGAATAAATATTCTATGCGCATTAAACGCATAGAAGGCAAATACAAAAGAAATTACGCAAGGTAAAAATAGCCATACTTTTGTTCGTTTGGCAAGAAAAAAAAGATATACTGCTAAAACAGTAAAAAATGTTGCGATATTTGCTTCATAGGCTGCCCTGCTTAGCTGTATATGCCAGGGAGATATTGCAAGTAAAAAAGAAGCAGCAAGAGCAAGTTGTTTTTTATTTTTATGCAAAAAAAATAATTCGTAAACTAGAAAATATGTTAATAACACAGTTATACTGCCAAGTAATGCAGACGGGAAACGAACACCGAGTGTTGTTTTGCCAAAAAGCGCAACAAACGGCACGTCAAGATATATATACGCTGGTGCTTTATAGTCACCAAATGCTTGAAATCTAGCGATTGGAAGCGTTTCTTTATGCTCGTCTTTTCCTGTTTGTAAAATTGAATATGCATTATATCCCTGAGATACTTCGTCCCAGTACATACTTGGAGGAACATTTTCTATTTGCCAAAATCGAAGAAAAATCGCAAGAGATACAATAATAAATAACCAAACATTTAATTTTTTAAAGATATCCGTCATTTATTTAATATCCCCAATAGCAAATACAACATTGCCATTGCTATCTTTAATTTCTGTTATCGTATTAATATTGTTTATTTGTGCCTTGTACTCGTCTGGTGACAATGCAACTAATATTTTTTTACCTTTACCAAATTCACGTAAATTTACTCCTTCAAGAGACAGACTATATTGCTCTTTGTCCCAAGAGGTTCCCCCAAAAAGGTATTTATCAAATCCTTTTTTACTTCCATATTTTTGAAATAGTGCTGGATCGTATTTTTTATAGAATAAGAAGTATATATAGGGTTGCCAGTTATATCCACTTATAATAACTTTATCGTATTTATTTTCGTTATCAAAAACGTATGTCGTTAATTGTTTATATCCATCTGCCCAATCTTTATTTCTTTGTTCAGATGTAACAATGTAATATAAAAAGAGATAGCGAGCAAAGAAAAACATAATAATTCCTAGTAAAAAAAGGCAGAAAATGACCTTTTTTTTCCCAGATATTCTCGCTATAATTCTCAAGATACCAAGTGCAGCCAATATTTCCAAGGGAGGAACCATATTAAGAGCTCGCAAAGCATGAGGAGACGGAATAGAAAGAGCAGATGCAATTGGCGCAATTAGTATCCATGAAAAAATTACATATTTAATTTTACTTCGCACATTTGAAAGCATAACTACTCCAAACAGTAAAAACGGAATTTCCCAGATATACTGCAAGCCCATACCAATAACTCCATGCCTACCATTTGAATCTCCCTTTATAAACAAAAACCGTGGTCCTAGATGGGCCAGATAGTTATCTACTATTTTTTGGAAAAAAACATACCGCCTATTATAAAAAATATTATTTAAATTTTGATATCCGGCTTGGTTTGCAGTAATAACGAGATCATAAACTTCTGAATTTGCAAGGGTAAAAATACTTACCTGATTTACTCTTCGTAATCCATTCTGTGAAAATGATTCTTTGAGTATTGGCAATGACAATACGACCAAAATAACAATACCCATATATACATTTCTTTTTTTAATTAATGTAAATAAATCATTTCTAAAGATTACAAAAAGACAACAAAGAAAAATGGGGAGAAAAATATGAATGCTTCTATAAAAATAAAAGGATAAAGCAAAAATCGTCATTGCAACAAAATAGTAACGTTGTTTTTGTAACCCTTTTAAAAACAAACATGTTCCAAAAACTACAAAGAAGAGCCCAACATTTGCCTCAAATCCTGTACGAGAAAATTGAAGATGCCATGGAGAAATTGTAAGTAAAAAAGTACTTAATAATGCAAGGTGTAATGGATTTATCTTTTTTTCTTTTAGGTAATCTGGAAAAAATTTACAAATTTCGATAACGAGAAAATATGTAACCAGCACAGTTAAAACCCCGGCAAGTCCAGAAGAAAACCGGGCAGAGAATTCGTTTAATCCAAATATTTTAGTAGATAATGCTGTAAGATAAATGCTTCCGGGCATTTTATAATCTTCAAACGAACGGAACATCAATGGAAAAGAAGTTCCGTATTCGTCTTTTCCAGTCTGGGCTATTGAAAAAGCGTTGTATGCTGATGCTGTTTCATCCCAATACAACGAAACAGGTACTTTGTCTACCTTATAAAATCGTAGAAACGCTGCCAATAGAACTATAACTATTAACATTAGAACTGTATATTTTCTTTTTATAAATCCCATATAAAATTTAGTCTACAAAGCGATATTTTACGAGCGTTTTTAGCGCTATCAATCCATCCCGAATTGCATGTAATTTTTTACCCTCAGCGTATCCACGTGGAATGGTAGCAATTGGCAATTCTGTAATTTTATATCCTTTTTTTAATAACTTAGCGGTAATTTCTGGTTCGAAATCAAAACTTCTTGCATGAAGAGTCATTTTTTCTACCGCACTTTTGGGGAATATCTTATACCCTGTTTCCATATCGGTAATCCATTGTCCATAAAGAAAGCTAGTCACAGCACTTAGAAATCTATTGCCAAAATAGTGCACTAAAAACAAAGGACTTCTTTCGTCTTTAAAAATATTAGGAAATCTTTTTAAGCGCGTTCCATAAACAACTTCTGTTTTATTCTGTAAGATAGGTTGTAATAAAACTTCGATATATTTTGGATCATATTCTAAATCTGCATCTTGAACAACGATATAATCGCCTGTTGCCTGTTTAATTCCGGTTTTTACACCCGCCCCTTTACCCTGATTCTTATCATGTGTTATAACAATTAAATTTTTGAGCTTTGAGCTTTGAGCTTTGAGCTTTGAGCTTGTTTTGTCTGTTGAACCATCATCTACAACTAGTATCTCTTTTTCTATATTATCAAGATCAAGCATTATTATGTTTTTTACTACTTTTTCTATTGTCGTTTCTTCGTTGAATACTGGAATAATTATTGATAATTTCATAATATTTTATAAAGAGCTAGTTCTCCTTCCTTATGTATCTTTATAAAGCTTTGGAGTTTATCAAAACAAGAAGTATTTATAAAAGCCAATATGTACTGATTGTTTGTGTGTTTCATTATTGTATCTATTTTTTTATTAACTTCGGCTGGAACATCACAAGTATATGTAATTTTTTGTATTTGATCAATTATGTTTTTTCGCTGGTTGACGATTTGTTCCATACCATTAAAATCCAAAACCTCGGGTTCGTAATACATGGAATGCATACTTAGCGCAGATACTATTGGTACATTGTACATATCGATATTTGTATTTTCCCTTCTAACGCGATTTAACATCATAAGATTTTTGTCTTGGGGAATTTCTTTTTTTATAAAATTTCCCATGGATACCATTTGCATAGAAATATATGTGGGATTTTGGGTAAACGTTTTAATTGAAATGATGATATTTTGCATACTTAGAAAAATTAATATGCCAAAAAATAATGCTATTACCGGCATATATGCATTATTAAGCAGTTGTCCAAACATACTACCTGTTGGTAACAGTAGCAAAATATATCCAAACCATAAGAATTGAATAATGACAAATACAGAAATGTTTTGAATAAAAAAAGTTGGAATAATAAATGTAATGCTTATTGCTGAGAGCCAAAAAACATGAGGTAGCGTATAAAATTTTTTTTGTAATAACTTTGGTGCATATCCCAATGCAATAAGTCGAAGACCAAGACTTGGAAGAAAAAAAAGAAATACTGCAATAAGCAATAAGCTTGCTAATCGGAAATAGTTTTCGTGATACGAATAAAATTGATATTTATACGCCCATTGGAAGTTAGAAAACAAAAAGGCACTTTCCATAAAATGTTTATATAGAAGAAATGGGGCAAATACAAGCTTTCCTGCACCATAATTGATGGGTAGATATACAATACCTGCAATAACACTTGATAAAAAAAGTGTCTTTATGTATATCCATTTTTTATCTCTGACTAAGGCAAATAAGGCAGTAATAAAAAGTGCTCCAAAAATAATTACAGCGGTATAAATTTTTATATCTGGTAATACTCCTATTGCGATAGCAGTTAAAATAAGCTGCGAGATGCTTTTTACATTAAAAATAAGTACAACTGAACAAAATAAAATGCCAACTGAAAAAATAACATTAGGATCTAGTATATGAGCAATCGACTGAATAATTCCGGTACTATATATACTATGAAAATATTCTGTTACAAAAAAACCGAAACCATCTGCAAAGTAAAGTAGAAATAAAAATATTTTTGTAGATAATTTATCTATCTGCAAAAATTTGGCTAATGCAAACCCTGCAATCCCGTAAAAAAATGCTATAAAAAATGGGAAAAGACGAAAATATAAATCGAGGGTACTAAAACCGAATGTTTTGGAAAAATTTGCAAGCAAAAAATCATAAAAAAAATGATACCCTCGAAGAGAGATGCCTTCCAAACCTGCATGAGTAGGCGGGAAATGATATATAAGATTCCCGATAAGGCTTAAGTGATATATTGCGTCTGTAGCATTAATACTATAAAAAGCTAGCCCATTATTTGTTGGCATCCCAGACCACCACATAAGATATGCCATGGCAAATGAACCAAAAAAAATAATTAACAACTCAATAGTAAATAAGTTTCGTATTTTAATTTTTTTCTTACTACGAAAAAGTTGAAATACTTCACTCGCTGATAGCAACAACATTCCAAAACATCCTAAAAATGCAGCATGAACCCATGCAAGTAGATACGAAACGAGGAGAAAAATACACATCCCGCTTGCCAGTGCAGACGCAGATGTAATTACAAAATCATCAAAACGAAATTTTGTCACTCGTAAAATAAACTTTCCCGGAAAGTAAAAAACAAACAAGACAGATAAAATAAATAAGGTGATCGTTAAGATCATAAATAAATTACACCTATGAGGCGTCTGAATACATTTTTAGTACTTCGTTATCTTTGTTTATAAAATTTTTTTTGTTCCTGAAGCGGAAAATCAAAACTAAAGGAAAAAGAGACAAGGCTCTTAAAAATCCTAAAAAGAAGGCTGTTTCCATTTTGTATGCAAAGAATAAGAAGTAGTATGGAAGCCAAAAAAAATGATTGAGTAACAAGTTTGTATCTGTAATATTTAACCAAACAAAAAGAAATTGATTTTTATATGCGATCGTCTTAACTTCTTGAGCTGAATATTTAGCTTTAATCGCTCCTTTTTCGTGCTCGTGAATAACAATACTTTTTGGTTCAAACACTGTTTGGTATCCAGACTTTAATGCTCTATATGACAAATCTATATCTTCGCAGTAAAATGGTGCATAAAGAGTATTAAATCCTCCTAATTTTTCCCATATATCTCTGCGAAATGCCCCACTTCCACCATTTACCCAAAGCGTATTTGATTTATCTATTTCCCCTCTTCTATGAACCAAAAGCCCCCGTTCCCACTTACCTAATCCTCTACCACGAAGGACAACTTTATCTCCTTCTACACTTTTATCCATACATCCTACCGCAAACATGTTTTGATTCTTAAAATGAGCAACGAGTGGTTCTAAAAAATCTTTTTGGGGAACAACATCTGTATTCAGCAATACAACAATGTCTCCAGAAGCTTGCTTTACCCCCTTATTAACAGATGCTGCAAACCTAATATTTTTGTTGTTTTTGATAATTGTTAATTTTGTATTAGAACTCTTAACTCTGAACTCTGAACTCTGAATTACCTCTATCGAGTTATCCTTGGAACAATCATCGATTATGATAACTTCTACAGTTTTTTTTTCTTTCTGTGCAAAGCACACTGCTGCATCAAAAACCTTTGGCAGGTTTTTTTTAAGCAATGCTTCCCCGTTAAAATTTGGAATAACAATACTTATCATCATACGTGTCTGTTCTAATGTTTTAAAATATTATAACAATGTAGTATAAAACACAATCTTGTGTTTTCCATTTGGAACAAATAGACCTCTAAAATTGTAATCGGTACGATATATCTTTGTTTTCTCTCCATCTACTGTCACATGCCATGTTGGATAGTAGGAATCCGTCAATACAAGAAAAGACGAACCTTTACTTTCCGTTTCTATAACAACTTTGTTTTCCGAATAATAAACAATGTTTGGCTTTTGTGATTGTGCCACAACATCTATAGATTGTCCATCTTGTTCTTCTAGTATTGCTTTCTTGAGAAGGTTAATATTACTTCGCATTGCCATGCGTATAACGTCTTCTTTTGTCGATCCATAAGCGAGTTTGGAAACAAAAAAGACACGAGGTAATACCTGCATATTTTCATAAACGATTGTATGTCCTTCCTGGAAAACTTTCTTTAATTTTGGCGAATTGATTTCCGATAAACTCAGGATGTATTTAACGCCCAGAAGATCAATAATCTTTGAATCGTAATTATGTGGTGTAATAATTCTATTAAAACCGAATGGAGAAGTAACATCTGGCCTTCCTCTTTCTGATGCAGAAATAAGCTCGGCGTATCTTCTAAGATAGAGTGGATCATATCCGTCTACAGACTGTAACCGATAGATCACTGAAAAATTAGGAGGGAGTATTTGGTCGTTTGTTGTCATAAACCGGTAATTTCCCAGATTTTTTTGAAGAAAAGATATTGTTTCTGTGGTGGGAAACAAATATTCTTTTGGTGTAAAAGGAATAAATTTTTCTGCAAAACGAAAAAGATCAAAACAGGTTATACCTACCATAATAATATACACAACCAAAATAAGCTTCTTGCGCTTATTAGAAAAAAAATGGATAAACGAAGAACACACTATAAGTGCTACAAAAATTCCTGTTGGGAAAAAAAGATTCCGCCTTGCAATGGCCATATGCTCCACTGTTACATTCCATATGTCTTTGCCCAATAAAACAAAAATCCAAATTCCTGCAAAAAGAAATCCAAGAAAAAATAATACATATGGTAAACCTTTTTTGTTTTTTAGAAAATAATCAATTCCCAAGCCACAAAGTACTGCAAGGGAAAAATCAACAATAGAAAGTAAACGTGTTGGCTGGGCAGTAGAAAGAAATGGAATATGTAACATAAAAGGAATTTGTCCAATTACTGTTGGGAGAGCAAAAAGGAGGGACAGAAAAAATGCAGATCCAAAAAAAAGTGTTTTTTTGTCGCGCCGAAAAAAAAGACAAAAAATTGCCATGATTAATGGCAATATACCTATATACCCTATAAATTCTCCATAATTCCACACTCCCCAATAATTAAGTGTTGTAGGATTGCCAAAAAAATCTGGAGCAATAAATTGCACAAGATGTTCCCAGGGAATAAACCATCCTGCCATCTGCCAATTTTGTTGATTGCTATCCCGTGCACTTAAAAGAATAAATTGCAATGTGGGAATCCATTGAATTTCTGTAAGAATAAAGAATGAGAAATAAAGAATAAAGAATGATATGAATACTTTCTTATTTTTTCCACAAGCTATCCACGTAGATAGAAAATGAACCAACTGAATAATAAACACATAAAAAAACGTCTGCAGGTGTCCGGCAAAAAAAGATGAAACGAGAGAGAAAATTAAAACCGCACACCAATACTTTTTTTTGTTATTTTCTTTTACAATTTTGTCGATTGCTAGAAGCATAAGTGGCAACCATAGCAAAACATGTCCAATTGTATTCCATTCAAGCCAAGCAACATTAAAACCGCAAAACGCAAAAACAAGTGCACCAATTGTACTTGCATATTTATTAATTTTTAAATGACAGAGGTATATATACAAAAATAATCCTGCAAGAACTGGCTGTACAATAATAAGTAACGACCAAGCTAAAGAGAAAGGCAACAACCAAAAGAAAATATTGAGAGGATAAAATGCCCCTGTTTGAAAATTTCTCAAAAGCGGAGTTCCTGAAAAACTATATGGATTCCATAGAGGAAGCTGAAGCTTTTTTTCGATTGAGATTGAAAGTTGCCGCCAGGGATATTGCTGCCGAACAGGATCCGTAATTAAAAAGTTTTTGAAAGGAATCCCATTGGGATTGGTTTTTGCGTACAGATCGCGAAAAGGATAGTATAATCCAAGAATAGTGTCTGACGGAATCGGCAAATTTCCAAAAAACACAAAGGGCCTAAAAAAAACGATCGTAAGAAAAAAAAATATAAAAAGCGGTAAAACTAATAAAATCTTCTTCTTATTCATACAACAACTGCTTTTTGAATATTGCTATTAAATACATCTATGGCAAATTCCTGAGCTCGCTTTATGGCATTTTTAGACATCTTTTCTAAGAGCGCGCTGTTTTGTATTAGTTCTATTGTTTGTGTTAAAAGTTCTTTCTTTGTAGACCATAGAAACCCGCTCTTTTTATTTTCTACTATTTCTTTCTGCCCGCCAGCATTAATAACAACAGGCACTGCTCCTGCTCCCATTGCTTCGGCTGTTGCAATACCAAAATGCTCTGCCCTTTCTGGGTTTTTTTCTAAATCTTCCCCAAAACCAGACGCATGCCAATATATTTTTGCAACACCATACATTTCCCAAAGTTTTGCAAAGGTTGGGTTTTCTATTATTTCGACTGGATATCCCTTTGCAATCCCGCGTAAAATTTCTATTTTACCTTTATCCACATCTAGCACACTAATAATAAGAACGAATTTCCAGCTTGGAACAGGATATTTTTTAACCATATCCTTAAAAAAATCTATCAAAATATCCTGTTTCTTATAATTTTTTCCTTCTTTACCTACACTAAATCTTCCAACGTTTAATATAATGTTTTCTTTTTTATATTCTTTTTTTGGTAGGCCGACAGGTGGATAAACAACATTGCTTACAATACCAAACGTTTTATCTATATGGGCCTTTGTAAAAAGAGAATTACAAATAACATTTTTTACGCATAAAAATTTTATTCTTGTAAGAAGTGATTGCTTTACCCATTCCACTGGAAATTGAAAATGAATAATTAGATTTTTTTTAAAAAGAAGCGGTATTGCGCCATCGCTTAAAAACACAATTACATCATACTTATGAGCCTCTATTCCTCTATGCAGAAGGGGTGTCTGTGTGGAAAAAATATTTGGAGCGAATGTAATTTTATCTAGATCAAAGTTAAAACGTTTTTTTGCATTTTCTTTGATACTATTTCTGTCTGTATCCCAAAAAATCGAGACAGTATGCTTTTCTGACAAACATAACGCAACAGAAAGCATGTATTTTTCTCCACCACCTAATGTGTCCAAATACGGATCAAATATGCCAATTTTCATATATAGTATTGTATCATTTTTGCTTTATTTATTTGTAAATAAAGATATTAGTTTATAAGAAAATATAACAGTGTGGATACCTTGAGGAATACTGACTGCTCGGAATGAATAATCTGCTTGGTATATTTTTTTTTCTCTTCCATCTACTGTTACAATCCACCCAGGATAAAAATTATCTGTAAGTAACAGCAGGGCTGGCTTATTTGAGTTTGCTTGAATGATTACTTTGTTTGGCGAATATAACAGTATTTTTGCATACCCAATTCCTCCTTTTTCTACTGAACCTGATGGCTGCTCTTGCAAAAGAAGCGTATTTTGATAATTGAAATCTTTCGTATAAAATCGTTTTAATAATGTCTTATCATCTTTTATTACTTCGAAATTGTAAAAAAGCGTTGCTCGCTGCATTGCTGTTTTATTTTTATAAAGCTGAAATTTTTTGTCCTGAAAGAGCAAAGCATACTTTTGTTTCTTTTCCCAAACAGGATATGCATATGATGTATTTGTATCCTGAATTCTATGAAAAATTATACTAACACCAAGAAAATCTAAAACTCTATCTGTATAGATTCCTGTTTTATCTAAATTAACTACAGAACGTTCTGCTTCTAATATATTTCCTGTACCTGCTGCTCTGATAAATTCGCCATAGCGCTTTATGTATAGAGGGTCATATCCTTCGATCATTTGAAAAGAATAGTAATTGCCAACATCTTGAACAACATTACCAAACAATCGGCTATAGCCAATATTTTTCTTAATTGCTTCGATAACTGGAATATCTTGAAAGATAAAATTTCTTGGATCAAATGGCATCCATTTACTTGCGTAATGCAGACTATCAAAGGAAGTAATAAGTAGCAGGTAGCAAGTAACAAGTAACAAGAATTTTTTCTTTGTGAGGGCTAAAAAAACTACAATAATGCTTCCTCCAAAAAATACAGTTGGTAAAAGAAGATTTCTTTTTGCAATTATGACTTTATCGTCTGGCAAAACATGAAAAAATAGTATTAACAACCATACAGCAAGCAAAAAAATACTCCATATACTAAGTATGAAAATTATTTTTTTCTTCTGTGTATTTTTTATATATGTTTGCAGAACATCAAAACCATATCCTGATAAAAGTGCAAAACAAAAACTAAATAGAACGATAATTCTATTTGGATTACTCGTAGAAAATACAGGGATTTGTAGTGATCCAAGTAATCCTTGCAAAGGGGTATGTATCGACAATAGTAAAGCAATAAGTCCTGAAGCCATGAAAAATATTATTTGTTTTTTTTTATTAAAAAAAGAAAAACTTGCCAGAAATAATGGAATAATTCCAACAAAACTTGCAAATTCTGCGTAGTACCCAAACCAGTCATTTCTTGTCACAGGATTTCCATAAAAATCAGGACTAAGTGTAGTAATCAAATATTGAATTGGTATTCCACCTTGCGTTATAAATATTTCGCTTCTTACAGAATTTGCATAAAAAATAATAGTTGGAATAATCTGAAATAGCGAAACCAATACTCCAACAATCAGTCCACTACCTACATAAATAGTTGCCTTAATATTTTTTGCAACGATACTTTTTAAAAGAAAAAAACAAAAAATTAAAACCAAAAAATACATGCTGGTTTGAAAATGTCCAGAGAAAAAAGTAAAAATAATTGTTACCGGAAGAAGAATAATTGAAAAAATAGTTGATTTTTTAAATGTTCTTTCAATCGCGAACAAAGATAAGGGTAAAAATGCTATTGCCATCGATAAAGTCCCATACGCCATCCAAACTGTCATAAACCCGCAAAACATAAATGCGACACTGCTAATAAGAGAACCAACGTTACTTACTCTGGATGTTTTCATAAATAAATACATTGACAACCCGGCAATAAGTGGTTGAAAAAGAATAAGCATTGCCCATGCATCGGGGAAGGAAAAAATTAAAAAAAGACAATTAAATGGAGAAAGAACTGCTGATTGAAAATTACCCAAATGTGGATTACCTGCAAAACTATTTGGATTCCAAAGCGGAAGTTCTTTTTGCTTTAATGTTTGTATAGTAAAGTATTTCCATGGATACAGCTGTCCTACAACATCTGGCATTGCAGCATTTTTAATCGGCCCCCAAAATTGTGGATAAGCACTCCATGGATGATTCGTATTTACCTGATACGTTGATGGATAAGGAATACGTCCATGTAAAAAATAAGGGGACGAAAAAATAAACCAAATAGTAATAAGAAAAAAAATAGGCAGAACATTTTTAATTTTTTTTATCATGTTTTAGTTTGTATAATTTTATGACAAAGCTTGTAGCCAGAATATAGAAAAAAGGCAATAATGGGAGAAAATATCTTGTTGTTGAATTACCTACAGAGAGTAAAAGAATATATGCAATTATCCAAAAAAGCACTATTTGTTCCGCTGTTGATGGTATCATTTTTTTCCTTGCTATAAAATATATGTATAAAACAATTAGGATGGCTGCGATAGGCCATACTAAAATCCACTGTGTATCCGATGTAATAGCTTTGTCCGCCCACCAGGTATGCCATCTGTTAAAAAGGATTAAATCCCAAAAAGACAGAGGAGAAATAAGCTGTGATTTGTGATAAACCAATATGTATTTTTGAATTTTTAAAATATCTAACAAAGAGTAACCACTTTCAATAGTTCGCGTATATGCAAGAAACAGAACGCCAAGAGCAAGGGGAAGCGATGCAAAAAATACAACAAGCTTTTTAAAGTTCTTTTTTAGCACTAGAAAAATCACCATTGATGCACATAAAGCTGCACCTAATGCAAAAAAACGTATGGCAATAACAAATCCAAGCATAACCGATGTTGCCGCAAACCAACCAAAATATTTCTTACTAAGAATACCTCTCATAAAAAAATATAGAGCAAATACAATAAACACTTGCTGTATTGGCTCAAGAAGTGGAGAAAAATAAAGCTTGCTCATATACAATGGCTCATTGACAAAAACAGCTAATGGAATAAGAGCATAAATACTCTTTTTAAGGATCAACTTTGCGATTAAAAAAACGCCAAATGTTCCAATAGCCATGCAAAAGAGAATAATTGTTTTCGCGTTATCGAACAAAAGAATAGACAATCCGATTATGTATCGTCCCATTGGGGGATGCTCGTGCACAATCAGAATTGGATTGAGTCCTTTAAGGAATTCACCCCCGGCAAATGATTCAAATGTTTCATCGGGAATAACTCCAGGATTTTTTTTCTTAACATATTGCGAGGTGTCATACGCAGATTTTAGCTGTGGGTATTGAGCTGCATAACCACGAGAAAAATAGGAATCACGAAGAGAGTAAACACTCGTCAACGGCCTCCACAATACTATAATTAGTAGAATGAAACAAATTATTTTATACATATATTTCGTTTTCATTTTTTGTGTTGTTGCAATTCCCATAATTTTGCATAGGTAATAAACATACTAAATGATTGATATAAACTCTCTATAACTCCTGCCGTACCTGCCTTCCATCCTCTTTGCCTTATGTATGAATCAACAAACGCGCTTACCGCCACTCTAGGAAAACGCCACCATGTCATTTTTGGATGATTAGCATCAAACCGCATTCTTGCTTCTACAGTAGACCATACTATTGTTTTTTCCAACATCGAAGACAAATCTTTATGTGTAAAATGAACCAAAAATCCATCTATGTCCCCAATACTCCCATCGACGATGGGACTTTCGTGGAGTTTTCCCTGCCAATTTTTGAGATTCTTTTTTTTGAATAATCGCTCTAGTTTTTCTACATATGGCCATTCATAATTTCCAAAATAAAAATTTTTTCTTTTTAATCTAAAAGCGACAAATTGATTATCTTCCTTTTCTGATACAAAATGTTTTATTGCTATTGCCAAATCTTGGTTTACTCGTTCATCTGTATCTATATAAAGCACCCAGTTGCCTTTTGCTTTTTGGAGTCCAAAATTTCTTATTTCTGAAAAATCTTCTGCTTCCAAGGTAAATACTTTTGCTCCCATTTTTTTTGCCACATCAACAGTAATATCATCTGATCCAGTGTCAATAACAACAATTTCGTCTGCAAAATAAACGGAAGAAATTGCATCAGCAATATAGTTTTGAGCATTTTTTGCAATAATAATAGCTGAAAGCTTCATAAAGAATACCCACCCTTACCAAACCGCATCGTATAAAAATCCAAAATACCTTGTCTCTGCCATTTTCTCCCATATAAAAACAAACGAAGACTTTCTGCAATAAGTGCTACTTTTGTCTTAAGTGGTGCATATGTTATGCCAAAAAGTATTCTATTTCGGGTAATAAAATAGTCTTGCATGTTAGATCCTGATCCACCTGTTGATCCGGCGTTAATATGCCAAAGAAAAGCAAGTGGGGCATACATAATTTTGTACTCTGCTTTTTTAGCTCTTATATTAAAATCGCTGTCTTCGTAGTATAAAAAGTATCTCTCGTCCAAAAACTCAATCTTTGCAAAAACATCTTTTTTAATTAACATGCAACAGCCGCTTGTAAAATCAGTTTGTTCGGTTTTGTTATACTGTCCGCAATCCACTTCGTCTACTCCCCGGTGAGATCCGATGACATTATTCCAATCCATTACCCCACCTGCATACCAAATAACTCGTCCTTTTTCGTTTTCTTTGTATCTATCTTTATGAAACTCATGTCCTTTTGCAAAATAGATTTTAGGAGCAACAATGCCTATCTTTTGATCTGAGTTGGCAACTTTAATTAACTCTGAAACGAGATTTGGATCAACAATCGTATCGTTGTTAAGTAGCATTACATAATCTGCACCATATCTCAAAGCATAACGTATTCCAACATTATTCCCCCCTGAAAACCCCAAATTCTCTTCGTTCCTAATCACTCTTAAATCTTGAATCTTGAATCTTGAATCTTGAATCTTGAATTGCTCGGTTGAGCCATTATCAACAACTATAACTTGTAACTTGTAACTTGTAACTTGTAACTTTTCTATGCTTTTCAAGCATTGCATTGTGTCTTTTATTCCATTGAAGTTGAGAATAATAATTGAAACAGTCTTCATAAAGCAAGCTTTCTTTTTACTCGCAACGCAAATTTTGCTAACGGATTTTTATTTTCTTTAATAAAACTTGTTAACAACCAATAACGGGAATCTTTTGTTATTTTTTTGCACTCTTTCGTAACCATTTGAAGATTTACCACTTCTTCTTTAAACCCCTGTCGTTCCCAGCACTTGGCAAAAATAACTTCCATATACATTGCCTGAAGCATGCTTAAAACCAATCCATGAAGCCCATCCTTAAACCCTTTTTGGGCAAAATATGTTTTTATAAAATCTTCTGCAGGCATACGAATTGCATCCACCCATGTAACTACCTTGCCACTCTCTAAAATATTTTTCACTTCGCTTTCTGTATAAATTTTATCCATTTTTTGAATAAACTGAGAGATTGTTTCGTAGTTGTAGTGCAAGAGCGGTTCTTGTAACTTTTCTGCTTTGCCATCTATCACAATTTTTTCGTGCACATGCTTTTCGGGAAACTTTCCCTTTCCTTTACAAAATAATCGGAGCTGGTAATCTGGCCACCACATATCGCTTTGTATCCATTTATTAAAAATAATGTTTTTTCTGGGTAACCAGTAACCAACAACAGTATTGTCATTCTGGGGAGCATCAGCGACTCCAGAATCGTTTCTGGGGAAGTCGAAGATACCCCGAGTGGTACCAGAATGACGGTTCAATGTTAATTCTATTTCTTTTTGGAGTTGTGGGGTAACTCGTTCGTCTGCATCGAGACTTAATATCCAATCCCCAGTTGCTTTTGTAAAACCAAAATTTTTATTGATATTAAGCATGGGATTGTTTGGACGGGTAAAGATTTTATCTGTATACTTTTTTGCAATTTCCAAAGTCTTGTCTGTTGACTCACTATTAACAAGAATTATTTCGTCTGCAAACGATGCAGATTCCAAACATTCCTTAATCTTTTTTTCTTCGTTATATGCAGATATGACAACCGAAATTTTACTTGTTTTCATTTCTTTTTTAGAAAAATAAATTTAACATCTTCTTCAAATTCTTTCCATGCACAAAGATACATGATGCCAATATATACTACTCCTCCTATAAAAATCACAACAGAAAGGGAAAGAATATCTGAAACAAAAAGTTGTGCCCCAAAATATATAATGACACTCATTACACACGACACTAAAAAAGGTTTATAAACACTTTTTATAAAACTGAAGTCCGCAATCTTCTTTACTAGGTAAATCGTATAGAATATAGTTAAAGTTACAAGAAATGACGCAATCGATACACCATTAAAACCGATAAAGTGGACAAGTAATGGCGTAAGGATCCACACAAGCGTTGTCCATAGCACCATAAGATGCAGGGTTGTTTTTACTCTTCCTGTTGCATCCAATACGTTTACCAAAATATTAGATAATGAAGATACTAATGCATTGAGACAGAAAAAGACAAGGCTTATTACTGCTAGCTCCCATTTATTATGCCACTTCGGAATAAAGCTAATAATATACGGTCCACAAATAATTAATCCCATCGTTATTGGAAACATAAGAAATGATACAAAAAATAAGGACCGTTCAATTGCCTTTTTCATGAAAGCTTGACTATCCTGAATTCGAGAGTATGTAGAAAATGTTACTTTTGTAACGCTATCGACAACATATCGAAAAGCATAAAAAGCAAATTTTTGCGCGAATCCAATGTAGCTTAAATCTGCAAAAGAGATAAGCTTTGCTAAAACAACGGTTAAAAGATCGTCTTTTATTGTTGCTAAGATATTTTTCATTTGAAATGTTACACCATATTTAAGGTGCCAGAGGGATTTTTTGTTTATGCCAATTTCTATTTTCCAGGGACTAACAAGATAGTAAAATGGGATAGCGACAAGGCCAGAGATGAGAAATGCATATGTATAACTCTGCAGCTTAAACCCATGCAACACGAGTATAACAAGAAGGATATTAAAGATAAGCGCTTCTACAATTTGGGGATAAACAAGCTTTTGAAAATTAACTGTCCGTTCTAAAATAATTGAAGGAATTATCTTAAACGATGATAAAAAAAGAGTAAAAACAAGAACAAGCAATAACCACATTGCCGATTCACTTAAGTGGAAAAAAGACAAAGCGACATACCGAAGCAAGAAAACAATAATAAAAATTCCCAGCGTTACTGAAGCTTGCAGGGTAAAGAAGGTCTTTATGTCTTCCTGCGTTGGTTTTTCTTTACTCTGCACTAAGGCAGCACCAAGCCCAAAATCGGTAAAAAAACTTAATACCCGTTGCATTGCCGACACAGCAATAAAAATACCAATGTCCCGCGGGCTAAGATAAGTAAAAATTACAAAAGAGGCACCAAAAGAAATCGTATTTAAAAAAAATTGCCGGGAGATAAGTGCCAGCATACCATGAACCGAACGTTTTGTAATAAGTGCAATATCAAGGTCTTCCATAAATCTATTTTTGTTCCCAAGGCTTAGTTTGCAAGAGTCGCCACATTGAAGAAAGATCATTAATAATCGTCGACAGTAGACGTACCGTTGAGCCAGGATTATCTATCCAATGCACCGGCTCCTCGTAAATTTTGTACCCACTTTTTTCTGCTACTATTAAAAGCTCGCCGTCGAAAAACCAATCATTATCTTTTATCTTTGGAATTAATTCGTCTACTACTCTTTTTGTTACAGCTTTGAACCCACATTGGGCATCGGTTATGTGTGTTCTAAATAAAAGGCGAACGAAAATATAATTTAATGTCCGAGAAGTTATTTCCCGTAACATTGTTCTACCAACAACTCTTGCTCCCTTTGCAAGACGAGACCCTATGGCAATGTCATACCCCTGTTCCAAGGCTTGAATAAGCTTAGGTAAATGTTTTAGATCTGTTGACAAGTCCAAATCCATATAGACACAAAAGTCACACTTTGATTGTGCCCAAGCTTGCTTTACAGCCCGACCTCTGCCTTTTTGTTCCAGCCGAAGAAGTGATATCTTTGGATTTTTTTTTGTTATTGTTGTTGCAATAATGGGAGTGTTATCTGTTGACGCGTTATCTGCAATGGTAATATGCCACGCATATTTTTGTAGGTTTTTCTCACAAAATGCATGGAGTGTTGTTATGCTTTTTTCCAATTCTTCTTCTTCGTTATATACGGGAATTGTTATTTCGACAGTTTTATTCATCAGAATATGCTTGAACGCAAGCTTTTTGCTTTCTTTATTATAGCATTGTTTATGCAGTAACTATACAAAATAGCCACAACCACCATACAAAAAGCTATTATACTCAAAAAATTACCAATTGTTCGAACTGGGGTGTTTTTAAAGGATACTTCGATTGTATGATTTCCAGAAGGAACTGAAAAAGATATAAGTTGCAATTTTCCATATTTGATTATTTGTTCTTTTCTTCCGTCAATACTGACTTGCCATCCTGGAAACATATACGTGTTTATAGCCATAATTCCTCCTGTTCCTGAAACAGTATATTTTTTATATGAAGGTTTATTGATTTCCTCTGCGACTGCGATATTTCCATTAACAACCTGAAAACTTTTTTTTGGAATATCTTTTTTTTCTATAGTAAGATGCGTTGTGTTTATTGCCGAAAGATGCGTTGAGACTCCCTTGGGAACATACTCAAACGACATGCTCGATACGCGCCACTGAATGTCGTTATTAGCTATATATGCATTATCGTTATCTGTAACAAACATTTGCGGATGAAAATATCGCACAATAAATAATATACTCCCCAAAATAATGAAACCGCCAATAAATAAGGTTATTTTTTCTCCAAAAATCTTCTTAATGTATACTATGCAAATTCCTCCTAAAAACGCAGCAAAAACTGCAGAAAACTCTAGAAATCTCCAGGGAAACTGCAGGTATGCAAGCGGCTGGAGCGCATCCCATATAGGCTTGGAATACGAGGTTGTCATAAACAAAGAAAACGAAAAAAATCCAAAAATGCCAAAAGTTATGAGCGTATTTTCTTTTTTTCTTTTGCATAAAAAATAAACACTTACAATACCAGTTAAAAACGACAATAATAATTGGAATTTACCAACCTGAAAAGTTAATCCGTCATTCGACCCGGCAACAGATCCTGTGTACCCCCATGGAGAATTCCAAAATTGACCAATATAAACAAAGTGAATTGCATAATTTGCCAATTCACGGGTTAAAATAATATCAACAAGTGTGTACTGTTTTTCTGCAAGTGCTGGAAGCCAAAAGTATGCACTAAGTCCAAGCGAGATAATGCCAATAATTAGGTATCGAGGAACTAATACTGCAATTTCATTTTTATGTCTAATAAGAACAAAAATAATATACGTGATCAAGAAGAAAGCAAAAGGAAGCGCGATAAGATTGTGAGTAAGCACCATACAAGCAAGAAATATACTGCTTACGAGGACATAAACTGAGCTTTTCTTATCTGCAACTTTATCTATTGACCAAAATACTGCAGGGAGCCACACAAACGAAAAAAATTCCGCCATTGCACCCCGTACGTATATATCTACACCATGGTACGGCGCGTATATATATAAAACTGCAGCAACGATGCCTCCAAGATTACCAGCATATTTTCTTACCCACAAAAACATGAAAAGAGCAGATAGTAGGAATCCTAATCCCATAACAATTTTTGTTGAATCAATAAGTGTAAACCCCAAAAGATGAAACGCTTCTCCAAAATAGTAGACAAGGGGTGGATAAAAATTGAACAATGGATATCCAAAACCAAATCCCAGATTTGATACCCATCGTGGTGGAATTTCTGTTGCCTTAACCGATTGATCCAGTTCGTAAAGCCTGGCAATCTGTTCGTCGTCGTGCATGGAAAAAAAACCGCTATGGAAAAGAGGAAAAATTGCTGGCATGCATAACAAAAGTAAAATAATATATGGGCAGAATGTGTAAAAAAAATCTTTTATTTTTTTGGAAAACATATTTTTATACCGAAAAAAGAAATGAGAATAACAAAAGACACAAGAGATACAATATCACTCAGAAGTCTCAAAGACGTTTCCATAAATTGTAAATGCACCATATGAGCTCCCTTTTCCAACCAAAATTCCATAACTCCCAACTTGCTATTGTGCATTATAACAATATCTTTAACCTGCCATCCAGGATAGTAAATTGTGTTAATGCGAACAAGACTTTTCTGAGATAAATCAGATATAAAACTTATTTCTTTTGACGTAGAATAAACATTTCGTATGTCACCCGATCCTTTTACAATTTCAACTTTTTTTTCTGGTCTTTGAAATGGAATTATTTTTACCCACAGAGGCATAAATTCGTGAGACGATGTTGTTGTGGCATCGTTTGTAACATAAAATCCTTCTCCTCGATCAACATAATACTGTGGTCTGGCATATGGCGTAATAAAAATAAAAGCAAGAAAACACACTGTCCCTGCAACGATAAGCGTGTATTTATTTAATGCAAGCAGGCCGGAAAGAAGTGACAATAAAAATCCCAGAGGACCCAGGATGGTCCAGGGATAATTAATTTCAGAAATTATAGGCAATTTCCAAAGTGGGGCAGAAAATTGAAACAGGAAAAGAGAAAAAACAAAAAATATTCCCAAAATAATAAATGGGATTTGTTTTTTTATACCTTTTGTAAACAAAAGAAGAAAAATAACACTTATTCCAGCAATTATTTGAGGTAATCCAAGCGCATAGGTAAACCCACTACTGCCCCCCGGTACACCAAATCCCCAGGAAGACGTTATTAGTTGAGAAAATGATACGAAATTAATACTTCTATCAGCAATTGGGATAACAGATAAAAGAATGAATCGTTTTTCGTAAAGCGCGGGCAACCAAAAAAATGTACTAAGCAATAACCCAATACTTAAGGTAAAAAACACATATATTATACTTTTGGATTTCGTAAAAAACGATTGCCCAATAAGGAAAAATAGAATGAATAAAGTAAAATACACTGCCATAATGTTGTGCGTAAGAATAAGACACCCATACAAAATTCCTCCTATTCCAATCCAAATCCTGCTCCCTACATCCAACACTTTTAGGATGCAGAAAAAGATTGCGGGAAAAAGAAAAAAAGCTAATGACTCTCCAAGAGATCCCCGAACATATAAATCAACTAATCGATATGGCATATACATGTATAATATTGCGCTTACTATTCCGGCTTGCGTTTTTTTAAATAAAAGGCGAGAGCAAAAAAACATACCAATACCAGAAAGAGGAACGCTTATTGCAAATAATACTTTAATTGAATCAACAAAGTTAATTTTTAATACATGGAGTGCAATCCCCAAATAGTACGGTAAAGGATATGCAAAATTAAATAGTGGATAGCCATAGCCAAAATTTAAATTACCACTAAAACGAGGAGGAAATTGATGATCCCGAAGTTCACGAAACATATCTGCAAGTCTGACAACAGTCCATTCCCCATCGTGAGTTGGAAAAAAACCACTATGAAAATAAGGAAAAATTATTGGAAGAGCTAAAAGACTAAACAAAATGACAAGTATTGCTTTTTCTAATAAGTTTTTCTTCATTATTGCTGTTTTAAAATTGGAATCTTTTTTTTTCTATGCATTACGTGATACGCAATATCTGTTGTAGGATAGTACACAATTGTTTTATCTATTGCGAGAACCACCGGTCGTGTTGGATAGTAAAATTTTTTTAATGTAACTCCTTTTGATAACCTTTCGCTTGATCCTGTTACCAAAAGAATATCTTGTTGCTGCAATGTTTTTGATAAATCATCTTTAGAAAATACATACTTTCCAATTTTTTCTGGTCTTTCCAGAAGACCGTTGGATATGTATTTTGCTTCTTTTTGAAATATTACAGGAGAATACTTTTGATAGAACAAAAGAGAAGTATAGCTAAAATCTGCACTTTTATCTAGATAAATAGTATCTACGCTTTTTTCTTTTTTTTGGAGATACGACACCAAGGCTTGGTCTTCTCTTCGCCAATCTTTTGCATGTTCTATAGGAAATCGGAGAAAATATGTTGTTAAAAAAGATACAACGGAATAGAAGACTATAAGAAAAAACGTAGAAGTAAAAATAAAAAAATTCTTATTCTTTACAGCTAAAAACTTGTCGAGAATTGACACACACCCATATGCACTAAAAATTATGAGCGGTATTACAATAATAAAGTCTCGTGTGGGATATGGAACTTCTCTTACAAAACTACCAATAAGAAAAATAATGAGTAGCCATACGTAAAAAGGATATAGATAAGAAACTTTTTTTCTTATTCCTTCGTATAAACTAATAATAATAAATGGTAAATCAAAAATATAAAATGTTCCGGTATTGCCAACTCCATATAGTCCACTTACCGGACCGTTCGTAAAGAAAAATGGGAATGAAAAGAAAGCAGTAAGATTTTTTAAATATTGCCAAAAAAGTTGTACTGGAGTATTAAAAAAAAATTTACTTAAAATTGGCACTTCTGTTGTATAACTTCTCATTTCCAGAAAATTTGCTAATGCTAATTTACCCGCAAGTAATGTTTCTAGCTGTGAAGAAAGACCAGAGCTTGATTGCAGTGTAAAAAGAAAAGGCAATAAAAAAGCCAGAGAGAGTAATAACAAAATCCCCTTTTTCCATAGAGAAAGTTTTAAAACTTTTTTATGATACAAAACAATAAGCATGGTCAAAAGTAACGGCGAGATAATTCGTGTAACATTATAGGTATATAAAGAAACTGCAAACGAAATTATTGCTGCAATAAAAAGGAATAAATTATTTTTCCAGGTAACCGCCAAGATAAAAAAAAGTGTTCCAAATACTGCAAATGCTGTCGCAACATTTACCTCAAAAGCTGCTCTAGAAAAAAATACATGCCATGGATTAAAAGCAAGAAAAACACTTGCAATAATTGCAAATGTAAACCTTTTTGAAAGTATCAAAACGAGAAAATATAAAGCAACAATAGTAAGAAATCCAAATATGGCAGATGGAAATCTTACAGCAAATGCATTAATACCAAATAGTTTTTCAGATACAGCAACCATATAAATATATCCTGGGAGCTTATAATCGCCGAATGATTCGAAGTAAAGAGGAAGATACTTTCCATGTTCATCACGACCTGTTTCGAGTATAGAATAGGCATTATATCCTATTGCTGTTTCGTCTGTATACAATCCTGCTGGAATCACGCCAAGCTGATAGAATCGAAGGAAAAATCCTGTAAAAAATACTAAAAGTACTAAAATTGCTCGATAATAGCCAGAAATACTGGGCATAATCCGATTATACGTGACTAACGATGCTTATTGCAAACTATCTAGTACGAAGAAAGATCAGGTCTTTTATGTTATGGGATGCGTACTAATTCTGTTAAAAAAATAGGATATTTGCCACTTGGTTTTTGAGCTTTTAAAATAGTTTCTAAAGGCATGCCAGGAGATACACCGGTCGGCTCTTTAAAAACCAAGTACACTATACCTACTTTTTTAGCAGCTATAATTTTATCATTCAAATTAAGAAGAGGCCAGTCCCCGATAATTGAGACGTTTTTATTATCCCAAAATTCCAAATTAAAAGCATATGGATATAAACCAAATGTTCCTTGTGTTACAACTGTAATTTTATGTATTGCTGCCTGTTTATGCAGAAAAGAAAAAATTTGTGTAAGACCGTATCCTGACGGATGGTCTCCTATATATTGATTATAATCTGTTTCTGGAAACGCTGCCTTTGGAGGATTTGTTAATATAAAAAGATCAAAAGTAAGCGCAGGAAAAAGAATAATAATTGCCATAACATTTATTAATGCAACAATTATCATTGATCGACGGACAAGTAAGGAAACAAGATATGCCGGAGGAATAATAGGGTATGGTAGTATAAAAAGAATATATCGGGGAAAAAGCTGACGGCCAATAAACGCAAACACCATAATAGAAAAAAACCAAAGAGACAAAAGCAAAATCCCTTCTTTTCTTTTGAAAAAAACAATTATGACTGCAGATATAAGACATATTAAAAAAAACGGTGTGGTCATATAGCTAATAAGCCATCCAAATAATCCATTAATGTTCCCAGGGATGTGAAGTAATGGATTTGCGAGCACTTCGGGAATCGCATATTGAAATTGCTGATTTTTTATTTGCATAAGCGTATATGCGCGGGATAATCTTTGAAGATTATCCATAGTTAAACTAATACCTGTTGGCAATAACAAAAGAGTCACTAGCCTTTTTTTATTTTTTATTATTTTCTCTTTGTTTGCAAAAAGAAAAAAACACAAGGGGGTAAAAATTAAAAATAATCCTGCTGGAGGCTTTGCCAGAAACGCAAGGCCTAAATAAACACCCCATACTATTGCATCTTTATACGCAAACGTCCTGGCAGTCTTTACAGAAAAGTAAACTGACCAAATAAGCATTGCGCAAAGAAGAGAGTCAAAAAGTGCCATTCGGTCATAGAATAAAGAAAACGGCATGACAATATACAAAAACATTGCAATATATGATGCTTTTTTATTGTTAAAAAGCAGATTAGTAAGTTTAAAAATCGCAATAAGTGTTAACAGTCCAGAAATAACAGACGGTAGCCGCCCAGCAAGAAGATAGAGGTTTGAAGGCAAAATTTTAAGAAATATTGCTATCATCCAAATTAAAAGAGGAGGTTTTCCGTCGGATAAAGAAATAAGCCAGTGAGAATGTGTTGTGGCAATAGTTTTTGCCCAGTAGATGTAAATAGATTCGTCCGTAAATATTGGTAGAAGCAGAATATTATAGAGGCGGGTAAAAAGAAAAAAAAAGATTAAAAAAGAAAAAATTATTATTTCCCAACGGATTTTCCCAAATATTCCCATATTCTTTTCTATTGTAGCACGTTGCTGGAACTACGGCGCAGAAAGAAGATGAAAGAAAAAAATAGACTAAGAAAAATTCCTGTTATATGTAAATAAAACAGTATTGTTGGAATTGGTGTATTCCAATTTCCTGTGTAAAGAAACGGAATATAATCAAAAAGAGAAAATAAACTCATAACAAAAACGGGAATAACAATAAAATATTTCTTTACGCTTAGCGCAGCAAATGGCAAGACATATAACAAATACCAAGGCTGATATGTTATCCGAAGCGTTGCAAAAATAACAGGAAGAATCATAATGGCTGTTGTAATCAAAAAAATGAGTTCATAATTAATTTTTTTCTTCTTTAAAATAAAAAACTCTATTAGTCCGTAAATAGGAATAAGAAAAACTGTCGCAAATTTAACACCTATTGATAATAAGAGAGTTAGGAAAGAAAACGCATATTTTTTTTGGATAAGAAGATATAAAGAAAATACTCCTAAAAACATCATGAACATATCGTTATGCGCAGAAACTAATCCCTCGATAAGCACAAGCGGATTAAAAGCAAACAAAATCGTGCCAAACAGCACGTTTTGTGGCGATATTTTTTGCAAAATTTTCTCCAAGAAAAAAACTGTCCCTAGGAACGAAACAAATTCGATACCTTTAAAAAGCATTATTGTTGGCAAGAGCAATCGGAATCCCGAAAAAGAAAACGGAATTGTTGCCAAGAGCCAAACAGGACCGTATGGATAGGTTCTTTCTGTCCAATGCATAAAACCAAGCATAGGGTTACCTGGATAGTCGAATGCTCTGTGTTGGTAGGGATTTTGATGATAAAACGTTACAATTTTTGCGTCGAAAATATAATTAAATAAATCGTATGAAAACGCATTATATGCAAAAAATAAGATCGTGCTTATGACAAAAATTAGTTTCCATATCGACTTTTCTTTTAATATATTTTTGTGGGCTTTGTACAAAAATATTCCATAAAAGATAAAAAGTAGCGTAATAATAGTAATATAAAATCCCGTGGAAAGAGGGCGATCAAAGTATCCTATATGCTGGAAAAATTTTTGAAACACCTGCCAATACGACCACTGGCTTAATGTGAGCCCTAAATCTACCTGTGTAAACGAGTAAAAGAAAAGACATATTGCAACTATTACATATCCTATTGCAAGAATCTTAAATCTTATATCTTGAATCATAAATCTCGCTATTTGTATTTTCCTTGCAGGCTATTTTGTTTTATGCGGAGAAGATCAAAAAAACCTTCTATAGAATCTCTCACGGGGTTTACACGGCGGGTTTCGACATAGAGCCAGTGTACTGGCACTTCTTTAATTTTGTATCCCATTTTTTGGGCAAGGAATAAAAGTTCTACATCAAATCCAGCTGCAACATTTGACCCTGAAATTTGGGAAAACCCGTTATGCAACCTGGAAATTTTTGTAAAGAGCTCTTGTGCAACATTCCGCCTAAACATTTTAAACCCGCACTGGGTGTCTGTAATACCCGATAAACCAATAAGACCAGTTCTAAGCAGCATCATTCCACGAGCCATAATAATTCGTGTCCAGGGAGAACCTTTCCTTTCACCACTCCGAGAACCAATAACAATATCGTAACCATCTTTAAAGAAGGGCAGAAGATTATCTATTTCTTCTATCGGCGTTGCCTGGTCCATGTCCGTAAAAAGAATATACTCCCCAACTGCCGACAAAACACCTGTTGTTACTGCACCTGCTTTTCCTGAATGGGCATTTTTAACAAGAGAAAAAGATTTATTTTCTTTGCAAAATTTCTCGAGAAATTCGATACTACCATCCTTCGATCCATCGTCTACCACGATAACTTCGTATGTAAAATTTTTCTTTGCGAGAAAATGTCTAACCTTTTCCAAAACCCCCTTTTGCAGATTTGCCATTTCGTCATAGCATGGAATGACAACAGAAAGAAAAATCCTTTGCATGCAAAAATTATACTAGAAATAGTAAAGAGACACAAATGTGGTAAAATACACCTGACTTTCTCATTTCCCACATTTTAAGCTAATTACAGCCTCAATAATTTTGTTTTCAGGACACTAATAGCCTACAATACAGGCATATGGCTTTTATCAGAAAGGTGAAAACGGGTAGTGGCGCTACTGCTGTTCAAATT